>Ga0194037_1000999_pt1 | contig 21165 bp, 20 predicted proteins | sample JunL306m_MetaG_FD_148653 | JGI IMG/M metagenome (GOLD analysis project Ga0194037, IMG submission 148653) | Anoxic zone freshwater microbial communities from boreal shield lake in IISD Experimental Lakes Area, Ontario, Canada - Jun2016-L304-6m | ecosystem: Environmental > Aquatic > Freshwater >...
ACCTATTAGCCCCTTAACCAGTGAATGGATAGGTCAAATGATTAGCATTCCTCTTAACTCTCCTGAGCCAGAAGTTTTACAAAGAAAATTATACGTCGACTACAAAATTGAAATACCCATTATGCGTCAAGAAAATGATGTATATATGCGTTACTCTATTAATGCATTTAATTCAGTTGCCGATTTAGATACTTTGTACCAAGCACTAGAGGCTATTAAAAAAGAAGGCATACTAATTAAATAAGTTTTCCGAAATTAGTAGCGTGATAATAAATTATACTTTACTAATTCAGCAGCGTCTTAAATAATAAAAATAGGTTTAGCGTAAACTCAGTTAACTAAAATTATACTAAAGCAGCGTGTAGAATTTCTACTGTGTGTAATGCTTTTTCACCTGTGCCATCTTTAATTTGATGGCGACAACTGGTGCCAGGGGCTGCAATGGTGCAATTATTTTGATTAGCCCTTATTTTAGGAAATAATACCAACTCTCCAATATTCATAGAAACTTCATAATGTTCTTTTTCATAACCAAAAGAACCAGCCATACCGCAACAACCTGAATCAATGGTTTCCACTTTATAGTTAGTAGGAAATGAAAGTACTTTGACAGAATCCGATAAGGCAGTCACTGCTTTTTGTTGACAATGCCCATGCAGTAAAATAGACTTAGTACCTGAGGTGAATTTATCTTTACTAATATTACCTGCTTGCATTTCAGCAGCTAAAAACTCATCTATAAAAAAGCTATGTTTCGCTAAATGATTAGCGGCGTCTACATTTTCATCTGAAGCTAAGTCGGGGTACTCATCTCTGAAAGTGAGTATGGCTGAGGGTTCTAGGCCAATAATGGGACTAGCCTCAGTCACCAAATGGCTTAGTTTTTCAATATTTTTATTTGCAATAATTTTAGCCTTTCTTACCAAGCCCTTGGAAAGCCAAGTTCTACCACTTTCTTCATGCTTAGGAATAATCACTTCATAACCCAGGGCCGTTAATAATTGAACCGCTTTAATACCAATAGGTGCATCATTGTAATTCGTGAATTCATCGCAAAATAAATACACTGTTTTTATAGGGTTTGCCGGGGCTGTATAATTTTTTTTGTACCAAGCTTCTAAAGTTTGCAATGATAAACTTGGCATAGAACGCTTCAATGCAAAGCCTGATACTAATTTAACCAAACTTCCTGTAATAATATTACCTACAAAGGCATTGTATAATTTAGGGACCATGGAGCCTAATTTGGCAGCCGCTGTAAAATTAGCAATTAGCCTGGCTCTAAAAGGAACGCCGTTGGCATCGTAATAATGTTGCAAGAACTCCGCTTTTAATTTAGCCATATCCACATTCGAAGGGCATTCACTTTTACAAGCCTTACAACTTAAACACAAACTCATCACTTCATAAATTTCTTTATGATCGTATCTATTTTGTTTATCGGAATGTGTTAAAAATTCACGAAGTATATTGGCACGGGCACGGGTGGTATCTTTTTCATCACGAGTGGCCATAAAAGAAGGACACATGGTACCTCCCGATAAATGTGTTTTTCTACAATCGCCCGAACCATTGCACTGTTCAGCATGTTGTAAAATATCTTGTTTATGAAAACGAAATATAGTTTTGAATTCAGGCGTTAATTGTCCTGGCTCATACCTCAGCATCGTATTCATAGAAGGGGTATCAACAATTTTATTGGGATTAAATAAATGCTTAGGATCCCAAGTGTTTTTTACTTGTTTTAATAAAGCATAATTTTTCTCCCCTACCATTTGCTTAATAAACTCCCCTCTTAAACGGCCATCTCCATGTTCCCCACTTAAAGAACCATTGTATTTTTTTACAAGTGTTGCTACTTCTTCCGCAATGGTTCTAAATAATTGATTTCCCTCTTTGGTTTTTAAATTAATAATAGGACGCAAGTGAATCTCCCCCGAACCCGCATGCGCATAGTGCACTGAATAAAGGCCATGCTTTTTTAATATCTCATTAAAGTCACGAATATAATTAGGTAGGTCTTCTACATCTACAGCAGTATCTTCAATCACAGGCACTGCTTTTTCATCTCCTGGTAAATTACTTAATAAGCCTAGGCCTGCTTTTCTTAAAGCCCATATTTTTTTAGCATCGGCACCATATAATACCGGAAAATGATAACCCAAACCTGCAGCGCGCATATCTGCTTCCACTTTATTTGTTAACTCCAAAATTTCTTCCCTAGTTTCTTTTACAAATTCTATGACTAAAATGGCACCAGGGTCGCCTTGTACAAAAAAACGGTTCTTAGCTTGCTCCGTATTTTCTTTGGTGCATTCTAATATATAATGGTCAATGAGCTCACTAGCACTGGGCTTGTATTTTAAACCAATTAAATTTGCATGCAGGGATTCATCTATGCTATTAAAGTGCACACATAATAAACCCACTTCTTTAGCTGGTGCAGGCACAACATTTAATTTAATCTCTGTCATAAAGGCTAAAGTACCTTCCGAGCCTGCAATTAAATTACAGAAATTAAAATTGGGACCACCAGCCGTAAAGGGATCGGCGTCTATTAGTATATCCACCGCATATCCTGTATTTCTTCTTAGTACCGATTTTTTAGGAAACTCTTTTCTTATCTCTACCTGGTTGTCATAGTTACTAAGTAAACTACGAACCGATTTATATATACTGCCCTCTAGTGTATTCAATTCGCATTTTGTGTGAAATTCATCGGTAGATATACTATTAAAAACAGCTTCCGACCCATCACTTAAAAAAGCTTTTACTTCTACTAAATGTTCTCTGGTACTTCTATATACGACTGAATTAGATCCGCAAGAATTATTACCTACCATGCCACCCATCATGGCTCTATTGGCAGTAGAAGTTTCTGGACCAAAAAATAATCCATGGGGTTGTAAAAATAAATTTAATTCATCGCGAATTACACCGGGTTGCACGCGCACCCAGCCTTCTTCTTTATTGAGTTCAAGAATTTGATTGAAATGTTTAGAGACATCTACAATAATGCCATTACCCACTACTTGCCCTGCTAAAGAAGTGCCGGCCGTTCTTGGAATTAAAGAAGTCTGATGTGTGGATGCAAAAGCAATAAGCTTTGAAATATCTTGCTTGGTTTTTGGAATGGCTACGGCTAGCGGCAGCTCTCTATAACTAGAGGCGTCCGTTGCATACAAAGTCCTGATCATTTTATCGAAAAAAAGATCCCCTTCCAATTGTTTTGCAAGTTGCTTCAAGTTTTCCTTCATATTGCTTCATTCAACTTCGCAAAAATACTAAATAAAACACTAAGGCTTAAATTAGAAACCCCATTAAAATAGGGCGAATTACCAATTTAATGTTTTCAAATAAGCTGCGTCATCTTTAGCGCAATCTAATTCGGTGGTTCCAGTATAGGCTTCTTGTTCTACGATATAATATTTTACACCTTGGGCAGCTGCTTGAGGTAATAAAGATTTATAATTAATACTGCCTTTACCAATAATGCAAGACTCAATACCAGTAGCTGTTTTAGCTAAATCTTTTACATGCACTAATTTGAAACGGTTAGGGAATTTTTTCATGTAAGCGATAGGATCTACGCCAGCAGCTACTGTCCAATACATATCCATTTCAAAATCAACCGTATCTGGGTTGGTAGATTTCATCATTAAATCTTGTGGTACTATACCATCCATTGGTACAAAAGAATAATCGTGGTTATGGTAAGCAAAACGGATGCCATTTTTCTTTGTAATTTCTCCGCAAGCATTAAACTCATCAGAGAATTGTTTGAAATTATCAAGTGATTTTTGCGCTCCTTTATGTGGACATATTAAATACTTCATGCCAATCTCAGCTGCTTGAGCTGCCTTGCGTTCAAAGTCCTGCGTATTGTTGCAATGAGATGAAACCATTTGCATGCCTAAATCATCTAATACTTTTTTCAACTCTGTATTTTTCATTCCCCAAAAAATTCCCTTATCTCCTTCAAAGCCTTCTATTTGTTTGAAACCAGATTTAGATAAATGCGTTAACACACCCATAGTGTCTTTATATAAAGCTTGCTTTACTGTCCATAATTGAATACCAAATGGATTTGATTTTCCAGTCATCGCCATTAATTCCTTACCAAATGGCATGCTTAATGCTGCACCTGCTAATGCCGTTTGACGCAGGAAGTTTCTTCTTGAATTGTTCATATAATCGTTTTTAAAGTTCAATAGTTAGTTCAGTTAATAAAAGTAGTAATACGAATGCAATTTTCTACTGCACCGTTTCAGATCCAATTTGAAAGTTTAATTTAATAGAGTAACTACTCTATAGCTATATTAAGTAGCCCAAGCTTTATCTCCTTTTTTATAAGGTACAGTGCCTTCATATTTACCAGGTACTGCGATATAGCGTAAAGCCTTGGTAGCGCCTACTTCAGAACTGAAGAATCCCCAAAGGGTTAATTCTTTTAACATAGTAAAGTAATGCTTGGTCTCGTCTGGCTTCTTGGTTTTTTGAAACGCTGAAGCTTCTTTGTCTAAGTCTACTAATAAGCTATGGCGCTGTTCTGCAGTCACCTGCATAAAAGTTTTACCATTCGCTTTAGTAGAAGCTTCATTTAATTTTTTCATGCCAGCCATAAAAGCAGTTTGGTCTTTAGCTTCATAACAATCTTTTACAATCACTGTCATAAACTCACCCACTTTTGCTTCTTTGGCACCAGGTGTATCTGTTGCAGGTAAAATAGTTTCAGCAATTTCATTTAAAAATGAAATATCGTCTTGTGAAAATTTCAAACCCGTTGCACCAGTAGTACAACCCGATAAAAAAGCTTCTGCACCTAAAACGGTTCCTCCCATTATTAGGGCTACTCTTGATAAGGCTTCTCTTCTATTCATCATAAAATAGTATTTAAAATATTATAAATTATAAGTTTCCTTTTTTCAATTCATTCACTGCAAATTCTGCAGCGCGTGCTGTAAATGCCATATAAGTTAAAGAAGGGTTCACGCAAGAAGAACTTGCCATGAAAGCTCCATCTGTTACAAATACATTCGGTGCATCCCAAACTTGGTTGTTACCATTTAAAACAGATGTCTTAGGATCTCTACCCATACGCGCTGTACCCATTTCATGAATACCGCGTCCTGGTGTACCATCACCATCATGAGAAGTAACATTTTTAACACCTGCTTTTTCTAACATCTCTTGGGCATCTGCAAAAATATCTTTGCGCATTTTTTTCTCGTTCTCTTTTAATTCGCAGTCAATATTTAAAACGTTCAATCCCCATTTATCTTTCACTGTTTTGTCAAGAGTTACTTTATTGGTGGGGTCTGGTAACATTTCACCAAAACCTCCCATACCAATAGTCCAGTTACCTGGTTCTGTTAAAGCGTCTTTATAATTTCCACCAATAGCGAATTCTGCAACATCTCTTCTCCAGTTTTGACGAGAACCACTTCCTTGGTAACCAAAGCCACGCACATAATCGCGTTTATCATCTCCTACATTTCTAAAACGAGGAATATAAAATCCATTCGCACGACGACCAAATGTGTATTTATCTTCATAGCCTTCTACTACACCACCAGCGCCTACGCCTAAATGGTGATCCATTAAGTTTTTACCTAAAGCATTGCTGCTGCTACCTAAACCGCCTTCCCAAACATCGGTAGCAGAGTTCATTAATAACCAAGTACTATTTAAAGTAGAGGCATTGACAAAAATAATTTTTGCACTGTACTCTATGGTTTTATTCGTTTCTGCATCTAGTACAGTAACGCCTGTTGCACGTTTTTTATCTTTATCATATTTAATTTCAGTAACAATACTCCAAGGTCTTAAAGTTAAATTACCCGTTGCCATTGCAGCTGGTAAAGTAGAAGACTGTGTACTAAAATAGCCACCGAATGGACAACCCAACCAACATTTATTTCTAAACTGACAACCAGGACGACCTTCATGCGGCACTGTAATATTCGCAGTACGTCCAATAATTAAATGACGAGATCCTTTATATACTTCTTTTAATCTTGCAGCTACATCTTTCTCTACACAGGTTAAATCCATGGCAGGTAAAAATTGTCCATCAGGTAAAACAGCTAAACCATCGCGGTTACCACTAATACCTGCAAATTTTTCTACATAATCATACCAAGGTTCAATTTCTTTATAACGCACAGGCCAATCCACACCATGACCATCTTTTGCATTGGCTTCAAAATCTAAATCGGACCAACGATAAGATTGACGACCCCACATTAAAGAACGACCTCCCACATGATATCCTCTAAACCAATCGAAACGTTTTGTTTCCACATAAGGACTTTCTTTATCTGAACACCAATAATCTAAATTAGTTTCGTTCAAAGGATAATCTCTTTTTAAAACAGGATAGTCTTTAATCATTTCCTGCGTGCGTGTGCCACGATGAGGGTAATCCCATGCTTCTTTATCTGCGTTTACATAATCTTTAATGTGTTCAATGTTTCTTCCACGCTCTAACATTAAAACTTTTAGTCCTTTCTGTGTAAGTTCTTTAGCTGCCCATCCCCCGCTAATGCCCGACCCTACTACAATTGCGTCGTACTGTTGACCTGCCATATTTTATTTTTTATTTTTTTTAATTATTTTTCTTTCTACCTATTCTTAGTTAGCATTTCAGCTTTATTAAACATCACAAATTTTAATCGCTGCTGCTAATGAAGCCATTGGGTCTTTGTCAGCAGGAATAAATTCTTGTGCTACATACCCTTTGTAGCCAGTTTTTAAAATGGCGCGCATAATGGCTGGATAATACAATTCTTGTCTTTCATCAATTTCATTTCTACCTGGCACACCGCCTGTATGATAATGACCATAATACTCATGATTGGTTCGAATAGAATGAATAATATCTCCTTCATCAATTTGCATATGATATATATCGAATAATAATTTGAAATTAGGAGAACCTAATCGCTTGCATAATTCAACACCCCAAGAAGAACGATCACACATATAGTCCTTGTGGTCTACTCTTGAGTTTAATAATTCCATTTGAATCATTACACCTCTTTTTTCAGCAAGAGCCATAATTTTTTTCAAGCCTGTAACAGAATTATTCAAACCTGTTTCATCATCCATGCCTCTTCTACTTCCAGAAAAACAAATTAAGTTGGTGTAGCCTGCATCTGCTACATAATTAATATGTTCTATATAATTTTTTACTAATTTATCGTGGTATTGTAGCGTATTAAAACCTTCTGTTAAACTAATCTCTGCGCCATTACACATGGTAGAAATAAGATTGTTTTCTTTTAAAATTTTCCATTCAGAAGGACCTACTAAGTCCATGCCCACCATACCTAGTTGCTTAAAATTTTTCGCTAGTGTGGCTGTGGGAATGCTGTCGTAGCACCACCTGCAGGCAGAATGTTGAATGTTTCCTTTGAGCGGCTGCGCGGCCTCTTGATTTTTCACTGCGGCTAAAATATTAGAAGGTAAGACAGCACCTGTAGCAATTGCTGCAGACCCTGTTAAAACTTGTTTAATAAGCTTACGTCTGTTGACATTGGTTGACATAGCGAGTAAAGATTAATTGGTTTGATAAATATAATTTTTATTTCCTATTTTTTAGAAAGTTTTTAGTTAAAAAAGGGGGTTATTTGCAAAATAATAAGGAAATTGCTACTAGAACTGTCTGAAAGTGTTATCATGACACAATTAAACGATTTTGTACGCTAAAAAACTATCTACAATGAATAGAAAATTACGCATGGGAATGGTCGGTGGAGGTAAGGATGCCTTTATTGGAGCCATTCACAGACTAGCCGCCAATATGGATGGACTAATTGAAGTAAGCTGTGGCGCTTTAAGTATTAATCCTGAAATAGCAGTGGCTTCAGGAGAGGCTTTATTTCTTCCAAAAGAAAGAACCTATTTGACCTTTGATGAGATGATCAAAAAAGAAGCAGCCCTACCCGCAGACCAGCGCATCGATTTTGTAACCATCGTAACACCCAACTTTGCGCACTTTGCACCAGCCATGATGGCCTTGGACTATGGGTTTCATGTGGTGATTGAAAAGCCCATCACTTTTTCAATGGATGAAGCAAAGCAATTAAAACAAAAATTAGATGAGACAGGATTAACGCTTTGTTTAACACATACTTATTCTGGCTACCCCATGGTCAAGCATGCGAAAGCCATGGTAAAAGAAGGTAAGCTTGGAAAAATTAGAAAGGTTTGGGTAGAATATGCGCAAGGCTGGTTAAGCAAATTATCTGAAAGAGAAGGTAATGCACAAGCCGCTTGGAGAACCGACCCAAAAAAATCTGGAAAAAGTTCTGTGATGGGAGATATTGGAACCCATGCTGCACATTTAGCTGAATATATTACGGGTTCAAAAATTTCTGATGTATGTGCTGAATTAAATACCATGGTAGAAGGAAGATTATTAGACGATGACGGATCAGTGATGTTAAAATTTGACAACGGAGCCAAAGGTGTTTTAATGGCTTCTCAAGTAGCTGCAGGTGAAGAGAACAATTTAAAAATTAGAGTTTACGGAGAGAAAGGTGGAATAGAATGGATGCAACACGAGCCCAATACTTTACATGTTAAATGGTTAGACCAGCCTGCACAAGTATTAAGAGCAGGTGGTAACTACGGTGCTCATTTATCTTCTACTGCCATTCATAGTTGTCGCACTCCGGGCGGACATCCAGAAGGATACTTAGAAGCATTCGCCAATATTTATCGCAATTTTGCTTTAACACTTGGATGCAAAATAGATGGCACAACACCTACTGCAGAAATGTTAGACTTCCCAGGCATTGAAGATGGATTAAGAGGTATGGCATTCATTGATAATGTAGTGGCTTCTTCACAGTCCGATCAAAAGTGGACACCTTATGTTATTTAAAATTTTATTTAAAATAGTATTATGACAACAATAAAAGGACCCGCCATTTTTTTAGCTCAATTTATGGGCGATGAAGCACCCTTCAATACTTTAGAGAGTATTTGTAAATGGGCAGCTGGCTTGGGTTTCAAAGGAGTACAAATTCCTAGTTGGGATCCAAGATGCATCGATTTAAAAAAAGCTGCAGAAAGTAAAACCTATGCAGATGAAATAAAAGGCATTGTCGCAAAAGCGGGAATGGAGATTACAGAATTGTCTTCGCACTTGCAAGGACAACTCGTTGCAGTGCATCCTGCTTATGATGCACAATTCGATGGATTCGCTCCCAAAGAAGTGCATGGTAATTCAAAAGCCAGAACGGAGTGGGCAGTGCAGCAATTAATCTATGCAGCCAAGGCTTCGCAAAATTTAGGATTGAATGCACATGCAACATTTAGTGGCTCTTTATTATGGCATACAGTATATCCTTGGCCACAGCGCCCTTCTGGATTAGTGGAAACAGGTTTCACTGAACTAGCTAAAAGATGGATGCCTATTTTAAATGAATTTGATAAAGTAGGTGTAGATCTTTGTTATGAAATTCATCCGGGTGAAGACTTACACGATGGCGTGACGTATGAAATGTTTTTAGATAAAGTAAAGGGGCATAAGCGTGCATGTTTATTATATGACCCATCGCATTTTGTTTTACAATGTATGGACTATTTAGGCTATATCGATGCTTTTCATGAGCGTATTAAAATGTTCCATGTAAAGGATGCAGAATTTAATCCTACTGCAAAGCAAGGTGTATATGGTGGTTATCAAAACTGGATAGACCGCGCAGGAAGATTTAGATCACTCGGTGATGGACAAGTAGATTTCAAAAGTATTTTTAGCAAACTAGCTGCTTATAATTTTAAAGGTTGGGCGGTGATGGAATGGGAATGTGCTATTAAACATCCAGAAGTAGGGGCAGCTGAAGGCGCCCTCTTTATTCAAAAAAATATTATTAAAGTAACCGAGAAAGCATTTGACGATTTTGCAAGTACTGGTTCAGATGAATCATTCAATAAGAAAATTTTAGGCATTTAAACATTAAAAAAAAGAAGCACTATGAAGAAGGTTTTATTTATTCTAACAACAGCTGTTATTCTAATGGCATGTGGTGGTGGATCAACAGAGGCTGGAAAAGTAGCAGCAACAGCAGCGACAACAACAACTGGCAATGCATTGTCTGATAATCCAGATTATCAAAAAGGTTTGGCTTTAGTAGCAGGAAGTGATTGTTTAACTTGTCATAAAACAAGTGAAAAAAATATTGGGCCTGCTTATAAAGATGTAGCAGCTAAATATGAGAACACTGAAGAGAATGTTAAAATGTTAGCAGCTAAGGTAATTAAAGGTGGCAGTGGTAACTGGGGCGCCATTCCTATGACACCGCATCCTCAATTAAAGCAAGAAGATGTAGAACAGATGATTAAATATATTTTACTTTTAAAGAAGTAATTATTCATTAAAGAAGTCTAACTTGAATTGAATAATTCGAATTAGCTCATTAACGATTTCTTATTTTATACCTATAAACAATGTTCATGAAAAAATTATTACTTGCATTATTAGTAACCTTTGTTGCTGCACAAACCAATGCACAAAAATGGATTTCTTTATTTGACGGAAAAACAATGAATGGCTGGCATAGCTTTGGTAAAACCACAGCGGGTGAAGCTTGGAAGGTAGAAGAGGGCGCTATCGTATTTGATCCAGCAGCGAAGGCCGCAGGAAAATATGGCGGTGATATTGTAACTGATGAAGGTTTTACTGATTTTCATTTACAATTAGAATGGAAAATATCAAAAGATGGTAATAGTGGTATTATCTTTTTTGTACAAGACGATCCTTCTAAATATAAAGAAACATGGCATACAGGACCGGAGATGCAAGTCTTAGATAACGACGGACATCCTGATGGAAAAATTATTAGCCATAGAGCAGGTAATTTATATGATTTGATCGTAGGTAAAGAAGGTGTGGTAAAGCCATACGACCAATGGAATAAAGTAGATATTATATTTAAGAAAGATAAATTAGATCTTATTTTAAATGATGTAAGTATGGTAAGCACACATGTAGGAGATGATGGCTGGAAAGAACTTATTAGAAGATCTAAATTTTCTAAAGGTGAATCACCCGACTTTGCAAAAATATTCTCTGGACATATTGCTTTACAAGATCATGGAAACAAAGTAAGCTATAGGAATATTCGTATTCAAAAGTTATAATTCAGATAGTGCAAGCTATTCATGAAAATTTTATGCGTCAGGCCCTCGTGCAAGCACAGAGGGCCTTTGACGTTGATGAAGTACCCGTGGGTGCTGTTATAGTCATGCATGGAAAAATAATTGCGAAGGCTTATAACCAAGTGCAATTATTAAAAGATGTTACCGCCCATGCAGAAATTTTAGCCATTAGCAGCGCTTGTGAAAATTTGCAAGAAAAATATTTACCAGAAGCCACTTTATATGTTACACTTGAGCCCTGCTTAATGTGTGCAGGTGCTTTGTATTGGAACAAAATTGGCCATATTGTTTTTGGCGCCTACGATGAAAAAAATAGTTACCGCAGGGTCACTGAAAAAAATCCTTTCCACCCTTCCACCACTATTATTGGTGGTATTCTCCAAGACGACTGCGCTGCGCTCATGCAAACTTTTTTTAAAGCCAAAAGATAATTAGTTTACTTATAAAGCTTCGTAAAAAATAGCTTTCCTGCGTAATCCTAAAAACGGATTACTTCGGAAACTATTTATTTACTGCGCTTCAGACTAGCCTTTATTTTCTATTTAAGGAAAAAAAGAGGGGCCTCTCGCTTAAATCAACGCAAAGCATTGTAATTTTGAGCTTCATTCATAAACACAATAAATAAAAAATATGTCATTTACACTACCTGCATTACCTTATGCACACGAAGCCTTAGAGCCACATTTTGATACTTTGACCATGCAAATACATCATGGCAAACACCATCAAGCCTATGTAGACAATTTAAACAAAGCCGTTGCTGGAACTCCGAATGAAGGAAAAACTATAGAAGAATTAGTAAAAGTAGCTGGCACTATTAGTGCTGCTGTTAGAAATAATGGTGGTGGACATTGGAACCATAGTTTCTTTTGGGCAAGCTTAGCACCAAACGCTGGTGGAGCTCCATCGGGCGCTTTAGGGGATGCTATCAATGCTGCTTTTGGAAGCTTTGACACCTTTAAAGAAAAATTTGCTGCCGCGGGTATGACTCGTTTTGGAAGTGGATGGGCTTGGTTAATTGTTAAAGACGGAAAATTAGAAGTAAGCTCAACACCTAATCAAGACAATCCTTTAATGGATGTAGCTGAAGTAAAAGGCCATCCTATTTTAGGGGCCGATGTTTGGGAGCATGCTTACTATTTAAAATATCAAAATAGAAGAGCCGATTATTTAGCTGCTTTTTGGAACTTAGTAAACTGGTCAGTGATTGCCGATCGTTTTACTGCTGCAAAATAATAGCAGAAGCCTTTATACTCGAAACAATTTTATACTAAAAACCTGCACTTAAAAACTGCAGGTTTTTTTGTGTCAACTTATGTAAAACTTATTTTATAGATAGAAGTTGAAACTAGGGCACTGGGTCATAACCCTGACCACCGCCTGGTCTACATTTACTTAATCTTTTGGCTCCTAAATAAATGCCTTTAATAGGACCGTATTTTTGAATGGCTTCACTAGTATAATGAGAACAAGAGGGCGTGAACCTACACTTGCTAGCCCCCATCCATGGTGAGATCACATATTGATAAAATCGTATCAATACTATAAATGGAAAGGCTATTATTTTTTTAAGTGTAGGCAATGTATCTTCTTTTGTAGTGTAAATTTTTATAGTGTAATTAGTATAGCATAATTATTTATTCAATTTAGTAACCAGTAGGGCTAATGCTTCTTTTACTTTAGCTTGAATTTCTACTTGCGTAAGCACACTAGCATCGGTGTATAGAAAAAATAAATTAACACGTTTATTGTCAAGCGCAGCCTGTTTAAGGAAATTTGGTTTTTCTAAACGATAGGCTTCTCTTAATAATCTTTTCACTCTATTGCGTTGCACCGCTTTTCTAAAAGTTCTACTAGGTGCCCCCACCCCTGCTTGTAATAAGCCAGCAGGAGAACCCATTTCTAATGCAGTTGCAATAGGTTCAATGGTATAAATAAGTCTGATGGGAAATATAGTAATTGCCTGGCCGGTAGAAAACAAATGTTGTGTTTGCTTTCTACTTTTTAATTTATCTAATTTATGATATGTAAAAACCTTCGGCAAGAATGAAAAATTAAAGTGATAAAAAAAGTCCCTCCCGAATAACGGGAAGGACTTTAAAATTATTGAATTTATTTGTAATAGTTAGAAAGGGGTACTCCTTAGATTAATCTTTCTTTAATCCTTTCTCGCTAGATACAGTTAGTTTTTTGCGTCCTTTCTTTCTACGGCTTGCTAATACTTTACGACCGTTAGCAGATTCCATACGCTTACGAAATCCATGAACAGATTTACGACGACGTTTATGTGGTTGAAATGTACGTTTCATTTGATGTCTTTTACTTGCTTAGTTTCTTAAAATTGTTTCCACTTCAATAGCAGTCACCATACCACTACCTGTGAAAGGACGGCAAAAATAGGGTATTTTTTCATTTTTTAAGCTAAATCTGTATGTTTTGCCTCAATTTTTTGTCCAAAAAACAAGCTACCCTGTTTCTCAAAGACTTTCTCATTATCCGTGGTGTAAAAGCTCAAATGCCCATGCTGACTGCATTTTTCAGCTATTTCAGGGTGATTTTCAAGGTATTTAGCCAAACTTTTCGCTACTATATCCCCTTGGGTCACCAGACTCACCCCTGAGGGTAAAAAGGACTTTATTTTAGCCTCCAATAGCGGATAATGTGTGCAGGCTAGTAAAATGGTATCGATACCCTTAGATTGGTTAAAAAGCTCATTGAGGTACTGCTGCACAAAATAGTCTGCACCGGGTTTATCAAACTCCCCATTTTCAATTAAAGGTACCCACATTGGGCAGGCTTGTTGGAACACTTGCAAGTCAGGAAAAAATTTAGCCAATTCAATGGGATAGCTATCACTTTGCACCGTACCCAAGGTACCCATAATGCCAATTTGTTGATGTGTAGAAAAATTACCTAATACTTCTGTCGTAGGACGAATAACCCCTAATACTCTTTTGCTAGGATGGATATGGGGTAAGTCTAATTGTTGAATATTTCGAAGTGCTTTTGCGGATGCTGTATTGCAAGCAATAATAACCAAGGAACAACCTTGCTTAAAAAACCAATTCACCGCTTCTAAAGTATATTGATAAACCGTTTCAAAAGATCGAGTGCCATAAGGTGCACGCGCATTATCACCTAAATAAATATAATCGTACTGAGGTAATTGTTTTTTCAATTCCTTCAAAATGGTGAGGCCACCATAACCACTATCAAATACACCAATGGGTGCTGGCATAAAATTTATTTAATTGAATACACTATTAAAAACTTTGTTCTGTAAAACTAAGAACCTCGTTGCATAACAACGAGGTTCTTATCAAAAATATTTTAAAAAGCTATTATCCTTTTTTTGCAGGAGCTGCTTTAGTAGCAGTACCGCCTGTAGCCGCTTTGAAGGCTTCTTCTACATCCTTAGGTAAATTCAACTTCAACTTAATTGCTACACGAATAGTTAAATTGTCAGCAATAGAAGGTTGCGCATAAGGAGATAATGATTCAGCTTTTAACACCAATGTGTATTTGTTTTCTGCAACTACTTCACTTAAAGCAGCAGCTACTTTTTGTCTGTAAGGCAATAAAAGAGCTTCCTCTTTTTGTTGCATCATACTTTGTTGGTATTGTTGCCAGTTGATTAACTTGTATTTCAATTTATTCAAATCACTTGTAGCCATTTCATAAGCTTTTGCTTTTTTAGACAATTCAGCAGAATCTCTTCTGAAAATGCTATCCTTAATTTGATAATCTTTCAAAGTGTAGTTGTACTCTTCTTGTAAAGTGTCTTGTGCATAAGACTTAAGCACAGTATCTAATTTCTCTTGGATACCTGGGAATAATGCAATAACGCTTTGGTCATCAAAATAACCAATCTTTGTTTGTGCAGTTGCACTTGTTGTAAATGAAGCTGCGATAAATAAGATGACAGCTACTAAGAAACCTTTTTTCATAAGATGTTGTTTTATTTGTTGATCTTTTTTTATTATTTATATCTAATTACTAATACCCAATTCTTTCAAAACGTCGTCGCTCTTGTCTAGTTTTGGGTCTGCAAATATAATGGTAATTCCTTCACTTTTGTCCAAAATGAAGTCATAAGCACGGGCTGCAGCCATTTTTTGGACTGCATTATATACCTTATCCTGAATGGGTTTAACCAGTTTTTGCCTCTCTTTAAACAAATCCCCCTCATAACCAAAACGCTTTTTTTGCAAATCTCTCAATTCTTTTTCTTTTACAAAAAGCTCATCTTCTCTCTTTTTTCTTAGGTCCTCGGACAGCATAAACTGCTCTGCCTCATAGTTTTTGTACATTTTATCTAGCGCCATTTGCTTGTCATCAATTTCTTTCTGCCATTGATCGCCCAATACCTTTAACTTCTTATCTGCTTCCTTGTATTCAGGAATTTTATCCAAAATATACTTAGTATTAATAACCGCATATTTTGTTTGCGCCTGACCAGCAAAAAAAGTAGCTAGTCCAATCAATAGAACCAATAAGTGTTTTTTATATTGCATGTTCATTAATTTATGAAATGAAAATTACGATAACTATTTTTATTCAGGCTCATACCCTAACATAAAGGTAAACCTGCCTGCATCCTTTAAGGAGTTAGTTCCATTAATTCTATCAATACCAATACCATAGTCAAATCCTAATAAACCAAACATAGGAAGATAGAAACGCATACCAATACCCACTGAACGTCTTAAATTAAATGGATTGTATTCCTTCATGCTATACCAACCATTGGCTGCTTCAAAAAATCCTAATGCATAAATAGTACTGCTGGCTGCTAAACTTAAAGGATAACGAACTTCCACAGCATACTTATTAAAAATGGTAAAGTGTTGTCTTGAGGTTTGTTGATCGGGGTTTACTTTCGGATTAGAACTTTCATACACTGGATACCCTCTTTGTGCAATAATATCATATCCTAATAAAGCAAACTGATTACTTAATCCAGCATCTCCTAATTGAAAACGCTCGAAAGGAGAAACAGTTAAGTCGCTATTATATGCACCCAAGAAACCATATTTAGCAGCAAATCTTAAAACAAATTGTTTGTTGTGGTCTGCGCCTGCAGGTTTGCCTAATGGTACAAACCATTCGCCATTGAATCTCCATTTATGGTATTCTAATAATTCAAAAGGATTTGCCGCACTATTTACATTAGGTGTAATTAAAGAATAAGGTGGCGTTAATTGAGCACTCAATAAAAAAGTAGAACCCGTTCTTGGAAACAAAGGTTGATCCACTGATGTTCTTTGTAAGGCAATTCTAAAGTTGACATTGTTTACAACACCATTACTAAAATTCGGAAGATTATAAGGATCAATCGCATAATCTTTCAAAGTATACCTTGTATAGTTCAATCCCATGCTCAATGAAAAATAATCATCTGGCCATGATAATTGTCTACCAAAAGAGACGGTGGCTCCTGTAGTAGAAATATATCTTGCATCGGCTGCATTTGGATCATAGGCACCAGTCAATAAATTATACGTTTGTCCGTACTTCGTATTGTATACACTTACCGTTAAAGTATTTCTTTTAATACCACCAAACCAAGGTTCTGTAAAAGAAAGATTGGTAGACCTAAAGGCCTTACCATTACTTTGTACCCTTACACTTAATTTTTGTCCATCTCCCATAGGAAGAGGATCCCATGCAGCTCTTTTAAATAAATTCTTTGAACTAAAATTATTAAAAGTCACCCCCAAGGTACCAGTCAATCCAATATAGCCTCCCCATCCTGCACTCAACTCTAACTGATCACTCGATTTTTCTTCCACACCATAATTAATATCTACGGTACCATCGTCTGGATTCGGTACAGGATCAATTTTTATTTTTTCTTGGTCAAAGAAATTTAATTGTGCAATCTCACGCTGAGATCTAATTAATAAACTACGACTAAATTTATCTCCAGGTAAGGTTCTAATTTCACGACGAATAACAAAGTCTTTTGTTTTTTCGTTACCCGCAATGCGAATAGTTTTAATAGTGGCCTGCGGTCCCTCTACAATACGAATTTCAAAATCGATGGTATCATTGTATACAGCAGTTTCCACTGGATCTACTCTAAAAAATAAATAACCATCATCTTGGTATAAAGTACTTACATCACCGCCTTCTGCAGTAGGTGTTTTACCTAATTTATTAAATAAAATTTCTCTATTATAAATTTCACCTTTCTTAATATTTAAAATAACCGATAAGATAGAATCGGTATACTTCGTATTACCTCTCCAATTAATATTTCCAAAATAGTATTTACGCCCTTCCTTCAATTGCATATCAATATTCAAATTACCTCCTGCATTATGGTAGACTGTATCTTTTTCAATGACCGCATCTCTAAAGCCTAATGAGTTATAATAATTCAATAAATTATCTTTACTTTCTTCATACTTTTTTTCATTGAACTTAGAAGAAGAAAGAGAGAACCTAGCATATGAATTTAGAATTTTCCTAGTCTTGGTAAAAGTTAAGTAGCCCTTCTCTGACATATACTGTTCAAAATTGTAAGGACTTGTTTTAACAATGACAGGCCTGTCGTTAATAGGGAATAAAGTAAGCCTAGACTTTTCATGAATTTCTTTCAAGCTTTTTTTAAGCTTAGTCTCTTCAATTTTATTACCACCGAAATTGATATTATTAATTCTTACTTTAGGACCTTTGTCTACTACAAAATCTAATAATAGATTATTTTTTCTAGCGGCGTCTTTGCGTTCTTTAATGGTAACTTTAATATCCTGAAACCCTTTTTCAGCATAATATTTTTTAATGCCTTCTATGGCAGTAATCTTCATGTTATCGGTAATAACTCTATTAGGCGTTAAACCTGTTTTACCAGACAATTCATCTATATCCGATTTTTTCACGCCAATAAATGTAAACTTTGAAAGACGAGGACGCTCTGTTACATTTATCTCCACATCAATATCTTTACCTACTAAATCAGTTAAATAAATACTTACATCACTGAAATAATTTTGATCCATTAATTTACGAATAGACTTCGCAAAATTATCTCCACCAGGAATGGCTACTTCGTCACCTATATTTAAGGTGGAAAGTGAAAGCAATAAATTCTCATCAAAATTTTCATTACCCACTACTTTGATAGAACGAATCTTATATTTTGAAGGCGTTTTTTGAGTAAAAATATTGATCAGCTTCACATTTATTTGAGACACCGAATCTTTAACAGGGGTATCCTGAGCATAAGAAGTCGAATTCAATAAAAGTACTGATAGTGAACCTATTAAAAAGGGAAGAAATTTATGCATCTGCTAAGGGGCTAATCATTTATAATTTTAAAAGTGTCGCAAATTACTCGTAATAATTCAAAGTCTTTGTTAAAAGTGTAAATAAACATATTATATTTTTTCATCATTCGAGCTAAGTTGACCGCTGGTTTTACCGAATCTGCGCTCTCTAGACTGGAAATCTAGGATGGCTTTGACTAGGTCATCCTTCCTAAAATCGGGCCATCTTGTCTCGGTAAAGTACAATTCAGCATAGGCTAATTGATACAATAAAAAATTGCTTATTCGAAATTCGCCACTGGTACGTATCATTAGTTCAGGATCTGGAAAATCACTGGTAGTAAGGGATTCAGATAAAGTTGCCTCTGTAATTTGAGAGGTAGTCATACTGCCTTCTTTCACTTTTGATGCTAGTTTTTTAGCTGCTTCTACGAGCTCCCACCTGCTACTATAACTTAGCGCTACAATGAGGGTTAAACCTGTGTTTTGAGCTGTTTGTGCAGTGGCATTATCCAAGGCTTCCCTAGCATGGGGAGGCAGTAAATTTAAATTGCCTATGAAGCGAAGCTTGATATTATTTTTATGTAAATCGGGGACTTCCTTGGCAATGGTATCCACGAATAAGGTCATCAGACCAGTTACTTCTTCCTCCGGTCTTTCCCAATTCTCTGTACTAAAAGCATAGAGGGTAAGGTATTGAATACCTATTTCGGTAGCTGCTTCCACTACTTTTCTTACACTAATTACACCCTGATAATGCCCAAATAAGCGGTCCTGGCCTTGTTCTTGCGCCCATCTGCCATTCCCATCCATAATAATGGCTATATGTTTAGGCAGTTTGCTTAGATCCAGGTTTTCCATGCTGCAAAATTATGAAAATAACTAGGTTATTTGCGTTTAAAGAAGCCAAATAAACGCTTATTAATGGCTTTTTTGCCAGAATTAGACCCTTTAGTTAAAAGATTGTCTTTTTTGGGCTTTGGCCTTGGATCAGGACCATAAATTCTTTGTAAATTATAGGATAGCCCCAGTTTGGCAGAAAAAAATTGATCCCTACCTGAAGTACTTGCTTGGTAGTCGATGCCTCCTTTGGAATAAATATTATTATCTCCAAAATGATCTACCAAATCTGAGCTGGTGAAACGATAAGTAAATTCTCCAAAAAAATTGAAAGAGCCTACTACATTATACTTGAAGCCAAGGTTTAAGGGTACCGTAATTACTTTGGGCGCTTTACTGGGATTTCCTGCTGGATAATTGCTTGTATCTTTTATAGCAGACATATACCCTACACCAAAACCCAAATAAGGACTAAAACGCAAATTTTTATTCCCATTAATAAATTTTAAGAAATATAATTCTGTCATCAAGCTAATTTCTTGATAAGTCGTTTTGAAAAATAAACTTCTTCCATGGACATATGAATTCATAGTACTAGAAGTGAGTGAATCAATGGCACCCAATGGAACTAATTCATAATTTAACCTGAAGCCTACATAATCATTGAATTGTTTTTTATAATATGCACCATAGTTTAAAGTAATAAATTGCAAGTTGGGCGCTAAGTCTCCATTGTAAGAAGCCTGCCCAGCAAAAGCGCCGAATTCACCTTTGTTCTCCTTTAATTGCACATATTGTGCCTGCGCATGGCTAGCAAAAAAAAGCAGGAAAAATAAATAGATACATTGCTTGCGCATGGGCTAATTTCTTTTATCCAAGCCCCAGGTGAGCTTTGTTCTTAAGGTAGTCAAATAGCTGTTCTCATTGAGTCTTATGAAATTCACAGAGAAAGATTCTCTCTTAATAGCCAATTGAATATTTTTAGGTACGATTTCTTTTCTAGCATCTAATGCACAAATGAGTTCTTCTGTTCTTCCTTCAATTTCAAAAGAAATAACAGAACTATCTGGCACTACTATAGAACGTACATTTAAATTATGTGGTGCCACGGGTGTGATTACAAAACTTGCAGAATCAGGAAATAAAATGGGACCATTGCAACTCATATTATATCCAGTGGAACCCGTAGGTGTAGAAACAATTAATCCATCTGCCCAATATGAATTTAAAAATTCACCATTTAAATAAGTATGAATTTTTATCATGGGTGAAGTATCTCTTTTATGTATCGCAAATTCATTTAAAGCATAAGGAGCAGCACCAAAAATGATAGGGTCGGCATCTAAATGTAATAATGTTCTTTTTTCAATGACATAGGTTCGATTCACTAAAGCCTCTACCATAATACTCAATTCATCTTTTGAGATAGTAGCTAAAAAACCTAGCCTACCATAATTAATTCCTAAAATAGGAATTTGACTATCCCCCACAATGGTGACTGCATCAAGTACAGTGCCATCGCCACCTAAACTTATTAAACAATCAATACTATCATCTATGGCAGAAAAAGAAGTAAATGGAATCAATGGCTCTTTGCCGGCGCTAGCTTGTAAATTAAATTTTTCTAGTAATTCCTCATAGACATATATCGTAACCGCATACTTATCCAAGGCAAGCAGTAAAGCTTGCAATGATTGTTGCTGATCGATATCAACCCCTCTACTATAAATAGCTACTTTCATCCGAAAAATTTAAAAATTAATACCTCCGTGCAAATATAACCCTTTGTCTCCAAGCTGATTCAAGCTGTAATCAATTTTTAATACAAAATCATAAATACTAATAATATCCATGCCCACCCCTGCTGTTCTAATAAGTGTATTGG
>Ga0194037_1001000_pt1 | contig 21160 bp, 19 predicted proteins | sample JunL306m_MetaG_FD_148653 | JGI IMG/M metagenome (GOLD analysis project Ga0194037, IMG submission 148653) | Anoxic zone freshwater microbial communities from boreal shield lake in IISD Experimental Lakes Area, Ontario, Canada - Jun2016-L304-6m | ecosystem: Environmental > Aquatic > Freshwater >...
CCGTTATTTAAACGTCAGGGGACTTTCAACGGCATGATCGTGATTTCCCTCGACCATCGCCACCTGATGGAGTTTACGCAGCATATCGACCCGGGTCGAAATTTTTCAACACTCTTTCCTTCATACAAAAGCGGTAACTATGCCTTTCTCTTTGACGACGAGGGCTGGATCATCACACATCCAAAGTATTGGGACATTCGCGGCCTGGCCAAGAATGGCAAACTCGTGCCTGCATACTCAGAGCACTCAAGCAGGGCTGATGTTGAGGCCGGCCGGATACCGTTCAATCTTGATCAGGCCGGTTTTATCCATGAGAACTATCCTCAGGTGGCAGCAACGGTCAGAAATCAGAAGAGCGGCTACGTTGACATAACCAACGTCGGCGGAGCCAAAAAAATCATGTCCTATGCTCCGATTCTGTACAACACGGGAGTTTACAGCAAACACGGCATTTTCGGTGGCGTGACGATCGGCTTCCAGGTCGATCAGTTTCATGAGTCCGCCCGCAAAGGGAGCAGTCTGATCCATCGCGGATTACGTGACTATCTCACGTTAAGCGCCATGATTTTCCTCTGTACTGCGCTGGTAGCCGGAATTTCCGCCGGGGCACTTGCACGCGGCATAACCCGTCCGCTGCAGCAACTGATACAGGGAACCCGTCGCCTGGCCGAAGGAGACACGAAGAGCAGGGTCATGGTTTCCTCCTCGGATGAGTTGGGAGAACTGGCCAACACCTTCAATTTTATGGCTGCGGAACTGGAAACCCGTAAGACAAATCTGCTGACGACATTGGATGAACTGCGCCGTTCCCGGCTTGATATTATCGCCGAACGCAACTTTAAGGAGAGCGTTCTGGAGAGTATCTCCAGCGCGATCGTCACCTTTTCACCCGACGGCCTGCTGACATCGATCAACAGCACCGGCAGGTACCTTCTGGGAAGCAGAATCTGCATAGACATGCATTTCCATGACGTCTTTAGCGACTGGGAAGACATGGCACAACGTACAGAACAGGCTCTTGTCACTCACAGCGGCTATGGCCGCCATTCGGTACGATTTGAACAAGATAACGGCTGGACCTATTTTGATATAGGATTTTTCCCGATTGGCACAGGCAGTGATCGGGGATTGACGGTGACGATGCGCAATGAGACTGAAAAAGAAAAACTGCGGGAAGAGATGATGCGACTTGACCGCCTGGCATCACTAGGCAAGCTTTCAGCCGGTATCGCTCACGAGGTGCGCAACCCGTTGACCGGCATCTCGCTGCTCTTGGATGATCTTCATGACAACGCTCCCCTGGCGGCCAGCGATCAGAACATGATCAAAAAAGCTCTGGCGGAAATCGAACGTGTTGAACGTCTAGTCAGTGCACTTTTGAATTATTCATCACCCTCCAGAACCGATTTCCGAATGGGAGATCTGAATCTGGTGGTCAATGATACCGTACTGCTCATGCGAAGACAGTGTGAACGGCTGAAGGTGACCCTGCAGATTGAAAGCGACGGGCCGATACACTTCCGTTTCGATCCTGAGAAAATCAAGCAAGCGCTGATGAATCTCATCAGAAATGCACTGGAAGCCATGCCTGACGGTGGCCTGCTACGCATCGTTACGTCTGTTGATGAAGAGCATGCTACGCTGAAAGTGTTCGACAACGGAGCGGGCATCCCCGCAGCAAACCTGCTGCTGATCTTCGAACCCTTCTTCACCAGCAAAGGAGCCGGAACCGGCCTGGGGCTTTCGATTACCCAGCGCATCATAGAGGAACATCACGGACAGATCAGTGTTGAGAGTTTTCCTGAAGTCGGAACGATTTTTACGCTGAAACTACCGCTTATACCCGGCAGAGCCATATTAAATGGATAGTTCCGTTGAACGGCAAGGATGGCTATGGAAAAAATTCTGATTATCGATGATGAATCATTTATCTGCGAAAACGTGGAACGCATTCTGGGCGACGACGGCTACCAGGTCTGCTCTGCCGCATCGAGCAGAGAAGCGCTCGACGCGGTATTGTCGCACGATATCGATTTGGCGCTGCTGGACCTTAACCTGGGAGCGGAAAACGGTATCGATGTACTCAAATCACTCAAAGAGATTGATCCGGAACTGCTGGTGATAATCATAACCGGCTACGGTTCGGTGGAGAGCGCAGTCGATGCCCTCAAGCTGGGCGCCTTCCATTACATGAAAAAACCGTTCAAGGCTGATGCCCTGCGGGTTATCGTTAAACTGGCGCTCCAGACCCAGAGTCTTAAGCGTGAAGTGCGCACACTGAAACGCTCGGGAGGATTCGTACCGGGGCGCTTCCCGATGATCGGAACCAGCAGAGCCTTCACGGAGGTGGTTTCCCAGATGCGCGAGATTGCACGCATCTCCTCCGCCACCGTTTTGATCACCGGCGAATCGGGCACCGGCAAAGAATTGGTGGCACGCGGTATTCACGACCTGTCAGAACGAAAATCGAACGCCTTCGTCGGCATTAATTGTGCCTCACTACCGGCCAGTTTGCTGGAAAGCGAGCTTTTCGGGCACGAAAAAGGAGCCTTCACCAACGCCGGCAGCCGCAAGCCCGGCTTATTCGAGGAAGCTCATCTCGGCACCGTTTTTCTGGATGAAATCGGCGAAATGGATATGAGCATGCAGGCCAAACTGCTGCGTGTGCTGCAGGAACGTACGATACGCCGCGTGGGAGGCACCAAGGATATCGTCATCGATGTTCGGATTATTGCTGCGACCAATCGCAATCTGCAGAAATGTATTGCCGGAGGCGCTTTCCGCGAAGACCTGTTCTACCGCCTGAATGTTGTTCCGATTCATATACCTCCACTGCGTGAGCGCAACGAGGATATTTCCGTTCTGGCCGCATTTTTCCTCGATGCGTTCAGCCGTTCCTTCGGACGCGATTTTGAAGCGGTGGCACCGGCAGCGGTGCAGATGATGGAAGAATATGGCTGGCCTGGTAACATCAGGGAATTGCGCAACGTTATCGAACGCATCTGTATCATGCGCTCCGGCCCGACGCTGCTACCGGAGTATCTGCCCCAGGAGATTCGCATAGCCACTCCCCCGCATTCGGCCTCACTTTCAAAACTGACCGTAACCGCCAGTCAGCTGCAGGACGGCATGGGGCTTGAGGAGGCAATTGCCGACTTTGAACGGGCCTTGATACGACAGGCATTAGCAAGAACCGGTGCCAATGTGCTGCAGACTGCAACGCTGCTCAAGATTCCGCGCGGCACATTGCGGTATAAAATGGACAAGTATGGATTGTGATTATTTATCGTGTACCGCTTTTATCTGACTGAAGCTGGAGGCAAATTTTTCCATTTTCTTTATGTGAATTTGCTGCTCAACGCATAAAGAATACAGCATTTTACTGACTTGTTCTGAATCACCTTCAAAACTTTGGAAAATTTCCTTCTCATATAATGATCTTTCTATGCGAAGCGCCATGCTTACAGCCTGCGTCATGCTAAATTCTCTATTGTTCTTGACTTCTTCCGCAAGCTCCTCAATATTTTTTATGCTTGAAGCAAGATAGTTTGCTCGTAGTTCCCCTTGGGAAAATCTGAATTTATCAGTATCAATAAGTCGCTTAATCCACGTGGCATGCAGATGCTCTTCAGTCGCCATTTCAGTCCAAAAAGCCTTATATTCAGGGTATCTGAATGAAAATAGCTTATATAATTTTCCGATAAGAAACTCCTGCCTCAAAAATAGCTCTACAATTTCTTTCTGCTCGCTGTTTAAGTCCATAACATTCCTTTTGCATATTTTTTTGTTGCCCGTGCAGGCAATATATTCCTTTACAAACATCAATTGGCAAGAGTATTGATCGCTTTTATGATCCCAATAGCAGCTTACCGTCAATCAATTCAAGCAAAATAACGCCTCAGTACGGATTACAGGAGCAGCAATATGCGTTCTATCATGATATTTTCAACCGGAATACTGGTATGCCTGCTGAACCTTGTTGCACTCGAAAGCCGTGCGTCAGCCGCCGGAGTTGAAAAGGCCACCTTTGCCGGCGGCTGTTTCTGGTGCATGGAAGCACCCTTCGACAAACTGGAGGGGGTTATCTCAGTAACCTCCGGCTACACGGGGGGCAGCCTGAAACATCCGACCTACGAGCAGGTTTCCGCTGGTGGCAGCGGCCACGCTGAAGCGATACAAATTCTCTTCGACCCGGCCAAAACTAGCTACAACAGATTGCTGACAGTCTTCTGGCACAACATTGATCCGACCGTGACGGACCGTCAGTTCTGTGATAACGGTCATCAGTACCGCTCCGGTATCTTCTACCATAGCGAACAACAGCAGCGACAAGCTCTGCAATCCAAAGCAGAGCTGAATCGAACCAAACCGTTCAGCGCAGCGATTGTAACTGAAATTGTGGCGGCGACCGAATTCTATCCGGCTGAAGAGTACCACCAGCATTACTACAAAAAAAATCCACTGCGCTACACATATTACCGGAGCAGTTGCGGACGCGACCGCAGATTGAAGGAACTGTGGGGCGCTACCACAGGACACTAATACAAATTTAATAAAAAACCAGATCATATTTATGGAGACAACGTGCATGACGGAAAAATATGACGTCCAAGCGGGGCAATCGATCGAACTGCTGAAGGAGCTGCATATTCTGACCCGAGATGGCAAACTGAATCAGGACAGCCGCCGCAAGCTGAAACAGGTCTACCATCTGTTTCATTTCATTGAGCCGCTACTGAACGAACTGCGCCGTGAAAATCCGGCCATGACGCTGGTTGATCATGGCGCCGGGAAATCATACCTCGGCTTTATTCTGTACGATCTCTTTTTCAAAAACCACGCCGAGGGTGCCCGCATCTTCGGCATAGAGACGCGCGACGAGCTGGTCGAAAGGTCGCGAGATCTAGCGGAGCGCCTGGGTTTCTCAGGTATGTCGTTTCTGAATCTCTCGGTAGCTGATTCGATCGAAGACGCCACTCTGCCAAAGACGATCGATATTGTCACCGCCCTGCACGCCTGCGATACCGCCAGTGATGACGCCATCCGTTTCGCCCTGCAGAAGCAGGCCCGCTTCATCGTTCTGGTGCCCTGCTGTCAGGCCGAAGTTGCTGCCGTACTGCGCAGGAACAAAGCTGTTTTGCTGGCACGGAACAGCCTGACTGAACTCTGGCGACACTCGCTGCATACCCGCGAATTCGGCAGTCACGTCACCAACGTGCTACGCTGCCTTCAACTGGAGGCGCATGGCTATCAGGTATCGGTAACGGAGCTGGTCGGCTGGGAACATTCCATGAAAAACGAGCTGATAATAGCCAGTTTCAAGAACCTGCCGCGCCGGCGCCCGACAGAACGACTGCAGTTGCTGCTCTCTTCCCTGGGTCTTGAGGAACTGAAGGAGCGTTTTTTTAACCCGTAGTAATTCTGCTGCACCTACACCTTTTCTCAAACACAGTGGCGGTTATCCGCCACTGCGCTGGCTGAAAGCTGCCACCAACATTCCATTCCCACCTATTTTGCCGACATACAAATCTAAACACTCTATAAATTCTGATATTTACGGCGCAGCAATATATTGGCACCAGCATTGCAGATCCGTAGAACAAGATTTCATAAAAGCAATGAGACACCTGCGATTATTCGTAACATTACCCCGAAAAAAGGAGAAATACGTATGAAACTGAATGCATGTTTTAAAAGTCTGGTTATCGCTGCTATTGCAGTAGCGCTCCCGTTAACCGCCAGCGCGGCGCCAATCGTCATCAAATTCAGCCACGTCGTTGCCCAGAACACCCCCAAAGGTCAGGCCGCTGATTATTTCAAAAAAATTGCTGAAGAACGCACCAAAGGTCGAGTCAAGATAGAAGTTTATCCGAACAGCCAGCTTTATAAGGATAAGGAAGAGATGGAGGCGCTCCAGTTGGGCGCAGTACAGATGCTGGCCCCCTCACTGGCTAAATTTGCACCGCTGGGCGTCAAAGAATTCGAAGTATTCGATCTGCCTTTCATCTTTGACAACTACGAGGAATTGCACAAAGTAACTCAGGGGCCAATCGGCACCAAGCTTCTTGCCAAACTCGAACCAAAAGGTATTCACGGTCTCGCCTACTGGGACAACGGCTTCAAGGTCATGAGCGCCAACAAACCGATCAAAGCGGTCGAAGACTTCAGAGGCCAGAAAATGCGCATTCAATCTTCAAAAGTTTTAGACTCGCAGATGCGCTCAGTCAGTGCAATTCCACAGGTTATGGCGTTCTCGGAAGTATATCAAGCTTTACAGACCGGCGTTGTCAACGGCACCGAAAATCCGCCATCAAACCTCTACACTCAGAAAATGCATGAGGTGCAGAAATATGTAACCCTCTCTGATCACGGTTATCTTGGTTATGCAGTTATCGTCAACAAAAAATTCTGGGCAGCCCTGCCCGCCGATATCCGTACTGCCCTCGAAGGCGCTATGAAGGATGCCACTAAATTTGCCAACGATGTTGCGAAGAAAGATAATGAAGAAGCCCTCGCCGCTGTGAAAAAATCTGGCAAGTCACAGCTGATTACCCTGACCCCTCAGGAAAAAGCCGCCTGGAAAAAAGCTATGGACAAAACCCATAAAGATAATATGGGCCGCATCGGCGCTGACATTGTTAAGGAAGTCTACTCTGTAACCGGATACACATCTAACTAATCCAACAGAGTCTGATTTAAGGCCGCTGTTCCTCAGCGGCCTTTTTATTAACCCCACAGGAGTCATGATTATGATGAAATACCTTGATCACCTGGAGGAATTTATCATTACCTTCCTCATTGGTGCAGCGACGCTGATCATATTTTGCTCAATTATCCATCGTTTTGCAGCCGGACTGCCGATTCCTGGCCTGCAGGACCGGCTGATCGCATTTAACTTCAGCTGGGCTCAAGAGATATGCATCTACATGTTCGTCTGGATGGCAAAGTTCGGTGCGGCCTATGGTGTCCGCTCCGGTATCCACGTGGGTGTAGACGTACTGGTCAACCGTCTTCCTGCGGATTGGCGAAAAAAAGGCGTCATGATTGCAATAATCTGCGGGGCGGTGTTTACCGGTATCATTGGTACACTGGGAGCCACGTTTGTCTGGGAGAATGGCATGCATTACGCCGTGTACACGCTGCTTGGAATAGATGTCGGTGACGTGCCTCAAGGACCGATTACCCCTGACCTGGAGTGGCCGACCTGGATTATCTACTCGGCCGTTCCACTCGGTTCCTACTTGATGTGCTTTCGCTTCCTGCAGGTAGGTTGGCGTTTTATCAGGACAGGTGAACTGCCGCATCACAATGAAGCACACGTAGAGGGCCTGGAGGAAGAAGAACTAGAGCTCCCTGGCACATTACATGACGGAGGTACAACGAAATGAGCACTGCCGAAGCAATCAACACCGTCCCGCCCATGAGTAAACCCCGTGCGGCTGCCTGGCTGATAGGAATTTCGACCATCCTTATCGGTGTCGGCCTCTACTTCGGTAATATAGGCATCGTATTTGCTCTGCTGCTGGCCCTGATGCTGACCGGCGTCCCAGTATCCATCGCTCTTGGCTTAACTGTTCTCACGTTCCTCTATCTCCTCACTAACGTACCAATCGAGGCGGTGGCTCTCAAGCTCTTCACCGGCATCGAAAAATTCGAGATAATGGCCATACCGTTCTTTATTCTGGCTGGTAATTTCCTCACCCATGGTGGCGTTGCCAGACGAATGATCGACTTTGCCATCAGCGTGATCGGCCACTTCCATGGTGGTTTGGCACTGGCGGGCATTATCGCCTGCGCCATGTTTGCCCTGGTCTGTGGTTCCAGCGTTGCCACCGTCGTTGCCATCGGCTCCATCGTCCTTCCGGCAATGGTCCAGAATGGTTACCCGATGAGGTTCGGTGCCGGGGTCATCGTCTGTGCCGGATCACTCGGAATCCTCATGCTGCCGTCAATACCGAAGGTAGTATATGCAGTCTCGACCAATACTTCGATCGGTGCACTTTTTGTAGCCGGCCTGATACCCGGAATCCTTTTGTCATTCATGCTCGGTGTAGTCACCTGGTATCTTGCAAAAAAACGAAATTATCCACGTATGCCAAAATGCACGTGGACCCAACGCCTGACTGCCTTCCAAAAAAGCGTCTGGGGATTGATGCTGGTCGTCATCATTATCGGTGGTATCTATTCCGGTGTCTTCACCGCCACCGAGGCGGCCGCCATGTCAGCGGTCTACGCCTTCTTTATCTCCGTTTTTGTGTATAAAGACATGGGGATGAAGGATGTCCCTCGCGTCCTGCTGAATTCAGCCAACATGAGCGCCATGCTGCTCTATATCATTACAAACGCAGTGTTGTTCTCGTTCCTGATGTCCCATGAAAACATCCCGCAAATGATGGCTGACTGGATACTCGGAAAGGATCTCGGTGTGGTGTCATTCCTGATCGTCGTGAACCTGGTTCTTCTCTTGGCCGGCAACGTCATGGAACCTTCGTCGATAATCCTCATTTTTGCGCCGATTCTGTTCCCAGCAGCCATGAAGCTTGGTATTGATCCGGTCCATTTTGGTATCCTTATTGATGCAAACATGGAAGTTGGTCTCTGTCATCCGCCCGTTGGCCTGAATCTTTACGTTGCTAGCGGTATCTCGAAACTGAGTATTACCGAATTAACTGTGGCGGTCATGCCATGGCTGATGACCATGGTCGTTTTTTTGGTTATTGTCACGTACTGGCCGTCGTTGTCGATCTGGCTGCCAAAGATGATGGGTATGATGTAATCGGCCATGCCAAACCATCTGCTCATATACGTTATTGTCGGTCTCAATGCGCTCAGTCAGGCACTACTTATCTGGCGTTTCAAGTTGAGTGATACTGCAAAACTAGTCTTTTGCGGCCTCACTATTGGCATTCCAATTACCGTTTCATTAGTCATGAGAATGCTGGTCGCAACGGGAATCCTTCATAACCGGGTTGCTGAACAGGTAGGATACGAACATGCTGTTACAATGGTGGCAAGTATGTTACTCATTGGAGGACCTTGGTTAGTGACCGTTTCTGCAGTATTTTATAGGCAGAAGCAGCGTGCAATCAATGTGCAACGTGTTTCAACGTAGCCTTTTAAGTTATTCTATTGGTATACTTATCACCAGAGGTGTTGTGTCAGGGACAACTTCAAAAATTTCTCTCGTGAGTTCAGATTCTGACTGCAACGAAAAACTAATGAGTAGGAGCGGTGGGGATAATTCCCGCCGCTCTTTTTTGTTAAGTTTTCCAGACTGTATGAACCTATCGCTTCACCCTTGGATCGAGCGCATCGCGAATGCCCTCTCCCAGCAGATTGTAAGCCAGCACGGTAACCAGAATTGCCAGACCGGGAAAGAGCGACAACCACCAGGCAAACTCAATGTAATCCTTGCCGGAGGTCAGAATGTTACCCCAGCTGGGAGTCGGCGGCTGTACACCGATACCGAGAAATGAAAGAGCCGATTCCGTTAAAATAGCGCCTGCGACGCCCAACGTAGCGGCAACCAGTACCGGCGAGATGGCGTTGGGCAGGATATGGCGGAAAATGATTCGGCTGTTGGAGCAACCGATACAGCGGGCCGCCATAATATACTCCATCTCGCGGATCGAGAGTGTTTCGGCCCGAACCAGACGCGCCACACCCATCCAGCCGGTCAGACCGATGATGATCATGATGTACCAGATTGACGGCTCCAGAAACGTAATCACCGCCAGAATCAGGAAAAAAGCCGGAAAGCAGAGCATGATATCCACCAACCGCATCATAACCGTATCCACCAGACCACTATAATAGCCGGAGATCAGACCGACTGTCGTACCAATCACGACCGCAATACCGACCGCCACGAAACCGACCTTGAGCGAGATACGGGCACCGAACAGTACCCGACTGAGGACGTCACGTCCCAGTTCGTCAGTCCCGAACCAGTGCTGCATAGAAGGGGGCGACAGAACCCGCCAGGCGTTGATGGCGCTCGGGTCGTAGGGAGAGATCAGCGGTGCCAGCAGTGATATGACAAACAGGGCCACAACGATAGCACCGCCGGCCAAAGCCAGGCGGTTGCGCTTGAGGCGCGGCCAGAAAATCGAATAAAAGTATGAATTTTTGAGCTCCACCCCTACCCCTCCCCGTGCCGGATTCGTGGATCCGCCACGGCATAGCAGAGATCGGCAATCAGATTGCCGATCAGCGTCAGGCCGGCGCCGATCACCAGAATCCCCATCACGACCGGGTAATCGCGCGACATGACCCCCTGATAAAAGAGCTGTCCCATACCGGGGATGGCGTAGATTGTCTCAAAGATAACACTGCCGCCGATCAGGCCGGGAATTGAGAAACCAAGCAGCGTAATCAGCGGCAAAAGGGCATTACGTAGGGCATGCTTGTAGATCACAACCCGCTCCGGCAACCCTTTGGCGCGGGCGGTGGTGATGTAATCCTGGCTGATAACATTCAGCATGGCAGAGCGCATGTAGCGCGAAAGACCAGCCAGACTACCGAAGGAGGCTACCATGACCGGCATGACCAGGTGTTTGGCAAGATCCCACAGATAGCGCCCCGTCCCCCAGTTGTCACTCCCCAACGTATGCAAGCCGGAGATCGGTAACCACCCCAGACGAACGCCGAAAAAGTACATCAACAGTAGTGCCAGCCAGAAGGTCGGCACGGCAAAGCCGACAAATACGAAGACGGTAATACCCTTGTCAAGCCAGCTGTCACGACGGGTGGCGGCCAGAATCCCAATCGGTATCGCCAGCCCGAATTCGAGCAGCAGCGCAACCACATTTAACGATATCGTGACCGGAAGTCGCTCCTTGATCTTGTCCAGCACCGGGCGGCTGTCGGATGAAAAGGAACGCCCCAGATCGAGCCGCGCCAAGCGACCTACCCAACTAAAGTACTGTTCGTGCAGTGGTTTGTCGAGTCCGTAGAATTTGGTCAGCCGCTGGCGAGCCTCTTTACCGACCTTGGGATTCATGGCCATCTGCATCTCGACCGGTTCGCCGGGTGCCAGATGGATAACGGAAAAGGTAATCAGCGTAATGCCGATCATCAGCGGGAACAGCATCAGGATACGTTTAAAAAGATAGGTTTTCATGCCGCGCGATTACTCCTGCTATATCAGGCTTTATCTCTGCCCACACATCTAGTCACGTGCTGCACCATCCAGCCATTTTTGAATAGTGAGATTCATGGTGTCGAGATTAAGCGCCACCAGGTTTCCCATCTCCGGCTGCATATTGGTGAAAGCGCCATTGTCGAGATTTATCTTGCTGGTACTGAGCGACGCCTTGATAAGCTGCAGCGGCCTGATATTATGGCCGGTGACCAGTTTTCTACCGCCGATTTTGGCAGAGTCCACGGTTCGAATCTCTCCCCAGAGCATATCTGTACGGCTCGACTGCGTCAGCGGATCATCCCGGTACATATCCAGCGAGGCATGAACAAATATGAAGTCGGCGTCCATCTGCAGCAGCGGCAGGGCATCCAGCAGCGTCAGGTAGCGCAGCGGCAGATCGCTGATCCTGCGGACCCCGAAACTCTGTAATGTTCCTTCTCCCCAGCACTTCAGCCACATTTTTGATTGTCCGTCATGATCGTCGTTAAAGGTGCGCAGCATCATGTCGTCATGATTACCCCGCACCGGACGCACATCGTATCCTGACTCCATCAGGTGCAGAATGGTATCAAGAACTCCCTTGCTGTCATTGCCGCGATCAACATAGTCACCCAGCAGATAGATCCGGTCACCCGGGCGGAGATTAAGCGTATCGAGAAGAGTACGGAAGGTTTTGCAGCCTCCATGTATGTCACCAATGGCGTAGCGATTCATAGCGTACTCTCTTACCAGAAAATGAGCTTAATTGCCAGTCTGCTCTGAATCGTTCTATGTTCGCGGATAGAGCGCGTGAATATAACCGATAGCATTCTATTTTGTTACCAGATGATACTTTTCCGCCATTTTTGAAGCCATCGTAACAAACTCATTCCTCAAATCGGCTGGTTCTAAAATCTCAACCTTTTCACCCAAGCCCTTCAGCCACCAGCGCAACTGGACATCATCCCGCACGGTTGCCTCCAGCAGCAGCTTTCCATCTGATTGCTCCGTCAGTTTCTGATTCGGTACAAGCTTTGTTTCATACAGATACGGTGCCGCACCTTTGTCAAACAACGCCTTCAGCGGAATCTTGCCGCCCAATGGATAGCCGAACTCACCGCTGTCGATATAACTTTGCAGAGTAAATCCGGCGGGAGTCGTTGCGGATTGGTCCGGCAAAAGCCTGATCGATTTCATGCGATGTGCCAGCAATTGAATCGGATCGGTATGATTATTCAAAGTGGCAACCAGGTAGATGAGATTGTCCACAAAAACAAGCCCCAGCGGATTGACGACGTACGTTTTCTCTTTTCCGGATCTGACACGATAATCCAATTCAAAGCGCTGGTCGTTCTGAAGCGCCTCATAGAGGCTGTCAAGCACCTTTCCATCGACTTTCGGCGCTTCAAAGTAGAGGCTGCGCGACACTACACGGACTTTGTCAGGCCAGTGTGACAGTTTAGTCTCTGGCAGTTTTTTCAAACGTTCATTGGCTGTATGAAAGTAACTGTTGAGCGGGGTCAATGCTGCACGCGGGAGCAGGCGCGTCATCGAGTCACGAACCAAGCTGAACGTAAGTGCTACCAAAGGATCCATGGCGGGAAGATCCAGGACTTCGGCTTCTTTGCCCCAACTCCAACCTGCAGGTCGTTTATCGTCGCATACCAAGGAAAAGATTCCATTACCGGACAGATACTCCAGGTCGCGTTGAATGGTTCGCAAGGTTGTCTCAAGTGAATATTCTGAGTGCAGGCGGTCCAGAATTTCCCTGGTTGAGATGCGGGGGCCACGCCGTGGAATTAACTTGAGAATCAGCCAATAACGAGTGTAGGGATCCATACAACCTCCTAAAAATTTATCTATTTGTACTACGCCATTCAAGCGACCAGTTACGTCGTGTTGGCAAGATACTATCAGATAATGTAAAAGACGCAATTCCTATCGCATGTCGGTACGCGTCATGATATGTCGCTAAAATAGCGTAAGCTGTAAACAAATATAAGTTCTAAGCTGATTTGTAACCGGAGGTTGGAGATGGAAAAGCATACAACGATTCGATATGACAGTGAAATAAAAGACCCTCACATGTGTTATATCCACAAGTACTATCTGCCCATAGAACTCAGACCTCGAATATCACCTGCCGACATACATGGTGTTCAAGTTTGTTTGGACGATGAATGCAATGTTTGGAAGGGGCTGCTACCGGAAAAACTGTCCGATTGTGTTATCACGTACAAAGACCTGGGCATGGATAAACGCGTTGACGGTGAAACCGCCCGGCAGATTTTGGTGGCATACATGGCATATTTTGATGATCGCCGGGCTGAGTTAACACTTGAGGAAAATCAGGCGGCAATCAACCTGAACGCCTGGCTCATCGATTGGGAAAAACAGCTTCTTGCCAGATGTATTGAGGTAAGCGAGGCTATGGAGGAGCAGATACGTTCCGGTGATAGCTGGCTTACCGACTATGAAATTGATGTGGTGGTAGATTTCTTTGTGCGAGACGACGATCCGTTTTCGTATGAAAATATGCCGGATTCATATCAGGATTTTGAAGATTGCAGCACCCTTTGCCATACGGAAATGTTATGCCACCCGCCAATATCCGCTGCGGAAGCGGCAAAAGAGGACTATTGGGGTATTGGCGATTCTGTGGACCACAATGACAGACGTAATTTTTCTGATGAACCTATAAATCAGGTACGGCATTGTCAGACATTCCATGAATTGTACGACCATCAGTATGTTCCTATGAAGCACATGGGGCGGATTGGTCGTGTTTTCACTGACATCGTCGTGACTCATCAGAACGGGATCTGTGTCGATCTGACAGGCGAGCAGGCAGTTGCCGTGCGTGATGAAGCGTGAAAGTGCGATCCTTCTTGACATAAAAATGTTATCTTCCACGTGAGATTGCCATGAAAAACGAGCATCACGATGAACCAGGGTTCTGGGAAAAATGGGCGGATGATTTGTAACTATGTTACCAATAATTTCACAGAGGAGATCAGCCAGATGACGAAGAAAACGTTTACCCTCAGCAAGTCCCGCTACATTCGCGGTCTTCAATGCCTAAAGTCACTCTGGCTCTACAAGCATGAGCCGCCTGAACTTCGCAACGTTTCGAAATCTGCGATGGCATCCTTCCAACAGGGGAATGAAGTCGGTGAATGCGCCCATAAAATATTTCCAGGCGGTACATTTATTAACTTTAAAGACGTACCTTTTGATGAGCAGATAAGCCAGACACAAAAAGCTCTGAAAACAGCCAAGGTTATCTATGAGGCCACTTTCAGCTATGGCGGCGTGTTGGTCAAGGCCGACATTATGCGCAAGGTTGGCCGCAGTTGGGAACTGTACGAAGTCAAAGCTACCAATGAAGTGAAAGATGTCCATCGGGATGATGCTGCTGTTCAGTATTACGTAATCTCCGGGTCGGGAGTCAAAATCAGCAAAACATTTGTAACTCACCTCAACAAGGAATATCTCCGAAAAGGGGAGTTGGACGTACAAGCTCTTTTCATCTTGGAGGATGTCACTGCTGATATCAAGGCAAAGCAAGCAGGAATAACGGCGGAAATTGAACGGCAGCAAAAAATGCTGGCAGGTAAAAAAGCTCCGGACATCGATATCGGACCACACTGTGCTAAGCCATATCCCTGTGATTTTGAGAAACACTGCTGGCAGCAGATACCTGAAAACTCGATCTTCGATCTGGCTGGTAACGGATTAAAAAAATGGCCATTGTATAAAAAGGGCATTGTCAAGATGAAGGATATTCCTCTTGATAAGCTCAAAGGACAACAACTTCAGCAGGTGCAAGCATATCTGGACAAAAAGCCGGTAGTAGACCGGGCTGGGCTTAAAACCTTTCTCAAGGATATTTGGTATCCGCTCTGTTACCTCGATTTTGAAACATTCCTGGCGGCAGTGCCGCCATACGATGGTCTCAAGCCGTATCAGCAGATTCCGTTTCAATACTCTCTGCATATTCAGAAAGGCAAAGGCGGCAAGCTGTATCACAAGGAATTTCTTGCCAAACCGAATTGCGATCCCCGAAAAGTACTTCTGGATAGTCTGCTTGCTGAAATTCCCGATGGTGCCTGTGTACTGGTCTATTACCAGCCTTTTGAAAAGGGGCGGCTGAAAGAGTTGGCAGCACAGTTTCCTAAGAAAGCGAAGCAGATCAATGCAATTATCAGCAATGTGCGGGATTTGCTGGTGCCATTCAAAGGGCGAGCGCTCTATTCCTGGGAACAGCAGGGTTCACATTCGATCAAGAAAGTGCTTCCGGCGTTTGTAAAAGATATGAGTTACGAAGGACTGGAAGTCGGTGATGGTGGAGAGGCGATTGAGGCGTATCAAACGATGTGCAAAGTGGCCGATGATCCGCAAGCGTTGGCAAAGATTCGTAAAGCGCTGCTGGAATATTGTTGTCAGGATACGTTGGCTATGGTGCGGTTGCTGAAGGTTGTACGGAAGAAAGTTGTTGAAAAGTAGCTGAATAGTGGCGTTTCACATTGACGGATGGACGGAGTATGGTATGAACTTCTCATCAAAATAACAGCGGAGGACTCTCATGGCCGATTCAACTCAGACAATCTACGAAAAAGGAAAGTTGTATGACCTGAATATTGCGGATGTCCAGCCTGATCCTGAGCAGCCGCGCAAATATTTTGATGAGCAGGCATTGACGGAGCTAAAAGCCTCGATTGAGAAACATGGTGTACTGCAACCGGTCCTTGTGCGTCAGGGAGCGGATGGTGCTTTGCTATTGGTCTCTGGTGAGCGGCGTTATCAGGCTTCACTGTTGGCTGGCTGTCAAACGATTCCGGTTGTTTTTACCGATGGCGAACCGGCGGAAATTTCGATTGTGGAGAATCTGCTGCGCGAGAACCTGACCGCCATCGAGGAAGCAGAGGCGATTGACCGGCTGAAAACACAACACAATTATCAACTGAGTGACCTTACTGCTGCGCTGGGCAAGTCGAATTCTACCCTTTCCGAGATCCTCTCTCTCAACAAATTACCGGATGATGTCAAGAACGATTGCCGTAACGATCCAAAAGCCGCGCGAGGAATTCTTACGGTAATTGCCAGGCAAAAAACCCCGGAAAAGATGTCCGCCCTCTATGCAAAGTATAAGGAGAGCGGGCTTACCCGTGGCGAAATACGAAAAAAAACCGCCAAACCAAAACTGGCCGGTGAACCAATTGACCTGGTTTTCGTGGATCAGTTTTATGATCGTCTATCTCGACTGGAGAGTGCCGCGTTGACGGTTGAGCAAAAGATTGCGCTGAATCTTAATTTGGTCCAGCTTCGCTCGATGGTGTTGCAAAAGATGAAACAATTGAAGGTGTAACGGTGGAAATGTGCTAAAATTTGAGGTCATTTTTGAGGCACTATTGTTATAAATTAGCTAGTTAAGTGCAATTTCGGCATGCCGAAATTGAGGATTATATGGATTGCTGCAAGGAGAGCGTGACATGAGCAACATAAAACTATTTGAATCAACACAAATCCGTTCCGTGTGGAATGATAAAGAGCAAAAGTGGTTTTTCTCAGTGATTGATGTAGTTGGTGCCCTGACAGATAGTCCAGACTCCAAAGACTACTGGTATAGAATAAAAAAACGTGAAAAAATAAGTGGAATTGAACTATCGACAATTTGTCGACAGTTGAAACTTGAAGCGCCGGATGGCAAGATGCGAGCCACTGATTGCGCTGATACTGAAGGGCTTCTCCGCATTATCCAATCCATCCCATCACCCAAGGCCGAACCGTTCAAACGCTGGCTGGCGCGAGTAGGATACGAACGACTGGAGGAGATTGAAAATCCCGAGCTCGCTGCAAAGCGGATGCGTGAGCTGTATAAGGCAAAAGGTTACAGTGACGAGTGGATAGAAAAGCGGGTGCGCGGTATCGCCATCCGGGATGAGTTGACCAATGAATGGAAAAAGCGTGGAGTGAAGGAGCATCTTGAATATGCAATCCTGACAGCCGAGATCAGCCGGGCTGCCTTCGGCATGACACCGTCCGAATACAAGGAGTTTAAGGCGCTGGACAAACAGCGCGATAACCTGCGTGACCATATGAACGACCTGGAACTGATCTTCACCATGCTGGGGGAGGCGTCCACAACTGAGATTGCCCGCAACAAGGATGCACAGGGATTCGGCCATAATCAGGTTGCCGCTGTTGAAGGTGGAACGGTTGCAGGTAACGCCCGGCGTGAGTTGGAACAGAAGTCTGGACGCCGGGTCAGTAGCTGGGAAAACTTCAAGGAGATACCGGAAGTGGTTAAAAAGAAGCCGATATTCGGGGGGAAACAGTTGAGAAGTGAAAAAACTTCATTCTTACAGCAAAAGAATGTATATGAATAATCAGTGATGCTGTTAATTATATAAATGTCGAGGTCTTAACTATGAATATAAAAGATTCTTACGGACTCAAGGAAATATCAGAATGGGCTAAGGACTCAGAGGTAAAACTACCTACAGTTCAAAGAGGGTTTGTGTGGAAACCGCATCAAATTGAAAAATTATGGGATTCACTATTAAGAGGGTTTCCAGTTGGTGCATTTGTTATCGCACACAATAAGCTTTCGAATACTCCAAGTCTCCTACTAGATGGACAACAAAGAGCTACGGCTATCTGCCTGGGTTTTGAAACTGAAACTTTCAAAAAATCGCAGGACAAAATAAAAATATTTATCGACTTAGAAGGCCCCAAGCAAGGTGACACTAGAAAGTACATATTCCGCGTAATAACGAGATCCCACCCTTGGGGCTACAAAAGAAATGACAATACCAAACCCCTGGATTCAGAGAGTATCAGAATGGCAATGAAGCTTTATGGCATTGAAGACCATTTAGACGCTGATTCTTTGGATCCGTTTTTCCCATTCGATGCTGTACTTCCAGTCCCGCTAAAATTCTTTCTATGTTCGACTTCAGCTACAGAAGTTATAAATTCAATAAAAGCATGGCAACACTGGAAGACAATCGTACGTCAGTATATTAATAAGAATATTGCGCAGGAGTTGAATTATTTTGATATTGAAAAGAAAATGATTGCTCAAACAGAAAAGTACTATATGGAATTTAATGAACTAATAATAAATGAGAGAATAATTACCGCTTTACCTCTAAATTTCGAAAAAGCTACTTCGTACAATCAAGAAAGCCGCGATTTCAAAGAAAATATGCATAATGAAATTAGTGAAAATGATACGAAAGATGAAGATGAGAGCAGTAGTTTAACTGATGATTTAACCGATGAGATTGAGAATTTATTTATTCGCTTAAACGCAGGAGGCACGCCATTAAGAGGAGAAGAATTAAATTATTCCATACTTAAGGCGCATATAGACGACGATACGCTGTTAAATAAAATTGAAACTTCATGTGAAGGGTTATTCAAAGCAGCCAGATTTATTACAATAGTATTTCGTCTATTTCACATTAAGTCAGGGCGAGATGTACCTTCCATGAGAGTTAAGCCTGAACAGTTTCAGAAGTTCCTTATTCAAAATAAAGCCGAAAAGAATAATAGTTTCATAAAATATCTAACTGAAATAGTCACTGACAAACTTGCTAACAGGAAAACTTTGTTGGAATACATAAATTTTATATTAAATTATGAATGTTCAACTAATAGTTGCGGTTTACCGCATTTAGTAAGTTCAAAAATATCTGCAGAAGCACCTGAATTAATGTTCGTGTTGTTGTATAGGATTAAGATCATGGGAGATAGATTTGATATTAATACCGATACTCACTTGCGGATGCTTGGTACGCTATCTCTGCTATATTGGTTTGGGAAAAGTGAGAAGCAGAAGGATCATTCCAAGTTACTATCAAATATATGGCCAAGCGTAGCAGGTTTGAGATGTAAAGACCATTTTTGGTCAGCATCAACCATTCAAAGAGCAAAACTAGATAAAGACTTTATTACGATTCCAAGCAAAACACATATTATCGAAATAAAAGAAAAGATGAAAAAAGTGCCGCCAAGAATAGCAGATGTTTGGTCCTATTTTGATAAAAACTGTAATCTTGGTAATTCAGCAAAAAGGATATTTAATAACAGGAATCTTGTCATATATGCTCAAAGGCAACCATTGTCAGAATGGTTTAGGAAAGAAAGCTATAACCTAGACGACACTAATGTCCCATTTGACTGGGATCACATTTCACCCAATAATCATATTAAGAAAAAACAAAAAATCAATCCAATAATTAAAAAAATGTATAATACAAATGGTAATTTACGAGCTTGGCCGTATTCATTAAACAGAATAGACCAAGATGATGTGCCGTCGCTGAAATTATCTCCCTCATGCCGGGATAATTGGTCAACAAAAGAAGATGAATACTACAGAATAATAAATAAGTATTCAAAAACGACAATAAGCAACAACAAAGACTTATCGAACAAACTGTTAGGTTGGTCTTGTTGCAACAGCGATTGGTTGAAGTGCAATGTGACCAATTTTAAGCCCAAAAAAAACTGGCTACAAGTTTTTCGATATATATTAGACAGAAATATATCCATTTATTTCGATTGGTATGACAACCTGAGAATATATAGCTTAATGCCTACAGATTCAAATATAGGAATTAGCCAATTCATTTATAAAACCAAATGGAATGTAAAACGTACAATATTGGAAAATATAATAGAGTGTGATTTCAAAACGTGTAACTATTTTGTAACTAGTTATAATATTGAAGGAGTATTGATTTACGCATATATTGCGTACCCTGAGAACAAAATTGATATACTAAGAGAAGGATCGATTGAATTCGGCATCTTTGAAATCAGCACGAATAGCAATCTGAGTAAAATTCGTATTCAAGAAGAGGATGAAAACAAATATATCCATGAAGAGAATCTGTTGCGAGGATATTTAACACTTATATCTGATGACAATTATTCATATGTTGAATTGTTTTTTCAGATTAAAAAATGGCTTGAGAACATACCTGACAAAAAATTCAAACGAACAAGCAAATTACTGTCCACGCACTTTGTAGAAAGTCTTAAGGTAAAATTTTAGATCGACAGGATGAAAATGAAAGAGTCCCACCCTCATGAACACATATTCATACATGGCAATCCATTGCATGTACTCGCATCCGGAAAACTATACAAATCATAAATCACTTTGACAATTTGCATAAAATTACAGTGTCATCCCCTACAATGATTCCCCGCGACGCTGAACAAATAATCCGCACCCTGCTGAAAGGCTTCCCGATCATAACCCTGACCGGGCCACGTCAATCGGGCAAAACTACCCTTGCTAAATCCATCTTTTCAGGTCGTCCCTATGCAACCTTGGAAGACCCCGACACCCGGCAGGTGGCACAGGATGACCCGCGATCTTTCCTGGAGCGATTTCCTGGTGGCGCAGTGCTGGACGAAGTGCAGCGTTGCCCACACCTGTTCTCGTATCTTCAAGAGATTGTTGACAGCGACCACCGCATGGGGCTTTTCATCCTGACCGGTTCCCAACAATTCCGCCTGATGTCAGGCATCACGCAATCTCTGACAGGACGAACGGCCTTTGTCGAACTGCTGCCATTCTCTCTTGCCGAACTTGCCGAAGCCGGGAAAGTGCCGACGTCTCTTGATGCCATACTGCTCACCGGTTGCTATCCACCGCTTTATGACCGTGATGTGCCTCCTTCGGCCTGATTTGGCGCATACGTGACCGCTTACATTGAGCGGGATGTGCGGCAGTTGCTCAAAATTCAGGCGCTTGAAACCTTCCAGCGTTTTGTGCGGCTCTGTGCCGGTCGCAGCGGGCAACTGCTCAATCTGTCGTCTCTTGCTACCGAATGCGGGATCACCCATAACACGGCCAAAGCTTGGATATCGGTACTGGAAGCCAGTTATCTGTAACCGTCAACAGTAGACCATCTTGATTTAGGAATTGATTAATGCTGGTGAGATTTGCTTTTCGGCGAGCCAGTTATCAGGAAGGAGTTGTTCAATACGCTTGGCAGGATGAGACATGATACGACG
>Ga0194037_1001001_pt1 | contig 21154 bp, 12 predicted proteins | sample JunL306m_MetaG_FD_148653 | JGI IMG/M metagenome (GOLD analysis project Ga0194037, IMG submission 148653) | Anoxic zone freshwater microbial communities from boreal shield lake in IISD Experimental Lakes Area, Ontario, Canada - Jun2016-L304-6m | ecosystem: Environmental > Aquatic > Freshwater >...
CGGCTAGATCATCCATTGGGTGGTGACTGGGACGGTCATCATGAGTGCCGCATTGGAGGTGACTTTTGCTGACCTACAAGCTGGTTGCTACACTTTGATACGCAATACGACGGGCGTTATGTAAAGTCAGCCCACTGACCGACTGTGCTATGTGGCAAGATACGCACCTCCGCTTGCCACAGTAAGTTGCATTCGCTTCACTTCAAAAGGATGATTGCCATGAAAACACTCTCTCACGGTTTTGCTTGGTTGCGCCAACTGGCGTTTGTCATGTTTTTAATTGGCATCGCGACACACACACTGGCGGCTAAAACGTATTCTGACAACGGAGACGGCACGGTGACCGACTCCACCACGGGCCTGGTCTGGATGCGGTGCTCGATTGGGCAGGACTGGGACGGAATGACTTGCACGGGGACGGCCCAAACTTTTACGTTCGACGAAGCCAATGCGCTGGTGGGGACGGGGATGGTGACGTTTGCTGGGAAAAGTGATTGGCGCTTGCCGAACATTAGGGAGTTGCAGACGATTGTGGATAGGTCGATAGTCAACCCTGCGATTGATAAGGCTACTTTCCCGAATACCATTGCATCGTTTTTTTGGTCGTCTTCGGCCAATTCCAGTAGTTCGGAACAGGCCTGGTACGTTTACTTTTACCATGGCCACGCGGACTACGACTTTAAGAGCGGTTCCTATCAGGTGCGCCTCGTGCGGGCCGGACAGTCAGACCTTGTGAATGTTTCACGTCCAAGTAGCGATTATGTTGATAATGCGGATGGTACCGTGACACATACCCCAACGGGTCTAATGTGGCAAAAGTGTGCCATAGGGCAAACTTGGAGTGTCGATGCCTGTAGTGGCGAGGCTAGCACCTACGCGTGGGAAGCAGCACGGTTGTTAACCAGTAATCTGGCGGGTCAAACAGACTGGCGTTTGCCAACTGAGGACGAATTGCTTAGCCTGGCGGATTACACTAAAAGTAACCCAGCCATCAACACAAGCATATTTCCGGGTGCGAACGCGTCTAATTTCTGGTCTGCTTCGGCTCTTGCCGGCGATTCGAACTACGCTTGGTACGTTTACTTGTACGACGGCTACGCATACGGCCTCAACTATAAGACCGATGCATATCACGTTCGCCTCGTGAGGGCAGGACTGTCCTTTGCTACATTGCCTTTAACTATTAGTAAAAACGGGGCAGGCATGGTGGGAAACACTCTTGCTGGCCTTGGTTGTGGAACTGCTTGCACTGGCAGTTATACACATGGCACACAAATCATCCTGACCGCCACACCAGCCACCAATTTGATTTCATGGAGCGGGGCATGCACCGGCAGCGAAGCCACCTGCGTTGTCACCATGGATGCAGCGAAGTCGGTCGTCGCCACATTCAGAGACACTGCCCTGATTTTCGGCTTGCCAGAAACACTCACGTTTACCGCCCAAAACATGGGAAGCACCAGCGTAGCAAAAACCATTACATTGGGCAACATCGGTACAGTTCCACTACAGATTACAAGCATCGCCACCAATAGCGATTTTGCGGTGTCTCACAACTGTGGTACTGGTATTGGTGTGAATTCATTTTGCACGTTGACTGTCATCTTTCAGCCCACGGACAGCGGCAGCCGGACAGGATCCCTCACGATCACGGATGACGCGCTGGCCAGCCCGCATACCGTCAGCTTGAACGGCACTGGCCTGGCTGTACCCGTACTATTACTTGAACCATCATCGCTGGTTTTCACCACGGTTGCCGTTGGCATCAACAGCGCGGTACAAACCATCAAGTTGACCAACACAGGCAAGGCAGCTTTGAATCTGACGAACATCAGCACTGTTGGCGACTTTAGCCAGACCAACAATTGCGGCACAGGCTTGAGTGCAGGTGGTTGCTGCAATGTCAATTTGGCTTTCAAGCCGACAGCGGCAGGCATCCGCACAGGTGTTTTGAACATTACCAGCAACGCACTCGGCAGTCCACATGCTGTCTCCCTGACGGGTGACATCCAGGTCAACACACTCAACCTGTCTCCCGGCTGGAATCTGTTGGGCAATGGCACAGATCAGCAACTGGCCTTGTCAGCGATCTTGGGCGACAAGGCAAGCAACGTCTCAACCGTTTGGAAATGGGACTTGGCAAAAACTGGTTGGCAGTTTTACTCGCCCTCTATGGATGCCACCACCCTGCAAACCTACACGATAAACAAAAACTACGGGGTGTTAAGCCAAGTCAATGCCGGTGAAGGCTTTTGGGTCAATGCGGCCAAGGCTTTCAGCCTGACCTTACCTAGCGGTATTCCCATCTCAGGCAATGACTTTCAAGAAGGCCGACCACATGCCTTGAAAAAAGGCTGGAATCTTGTTGCGATTGGCACCGCTCTCACGCCAAGTGCTTTCAATACAGCGTTAAGCACATCAATGCCTGAAACGGACGTTGTTCCCATTAACCTGACAACACTGTGGGCTTGGGATAACCTGCAATCAAAATGGTATTTTTACGCACCAAATATGGATGCGCAGGGGGGTACAGCACAGACAGATTACATTATCAACAAAGGTTATCTTGATTTCACTAATGCCAATAAGATGCTGGATATTGGCACTGGATTTTGGGTCAATAAGCAGTGACGTTTGATTGAAAACAAACTGTGTGCCTGAATTTGCTGTCATAGACTCAATATATATTACTACGACACTGTTTTAAAATAATGCTATGATATTTGTGTACTTATTCAAATTGAAAAAACAATTGATGAATTTTTCAAGGAGTTTTTAACATGTTTATCAATAGACTTATATCCCGTTTGATCCAATGTGTGCTGCTGCTGGCTGCACTGACTATTGGCAATTGTGCTATTGCTCAGATGGCACTTCACCTATCTGTCGGATGGAACTTACAGGGTAATAGTGGAAAAACTTTCATAGACGTAGCCACCACGTTCGGCGATTCAACAAAAATCCGCTCAGTTTGGAAATGGAACAAAATTGCACACAAGTGGTCATTCTTTTCGCCGTCAATGACATCATCGGAATTGATGGACTATGCTACAACCAACGACTACGAAATACTGACAAATATAGAACAAGAAGAGGGCTATTGGGTTCACGCCTTGGAATCTGTTGCATTGCCTGTTCCTTTAGCGGATGATAAGGTGACACTGATTGAAAGTGACCTCCAATTGGGGTGGAATTTGGTATCGAATTCAGCAAATAAAACTCCATCTCAATTGAATCAGGATTTGAAATCAAGCCTGAGTGCTGCTGGAAAAGCGATCATATCCGCATGGGCATGGGATGCTTCAATGCAAAAGTGGAGATTTTTTTCCCCTGAATTGGAATCACAGGGTTCAACGGCATTAGAAGACTATATTGCTAAAAAAAATTATCTGCCTTTCAGCTCGGAACCTTCTGTTACAGATGGCTACTGGCTGAATATTAAAGCAATTAATAATATTCCCCCTGTCATTGACGAAACTCCGAAGCCAGAATGCCAAACGCCGAAAAATGTGCTCAAAGAAAATGTTTCCATCAGTTGGCATGTCGGAATGGGAACTCCGGATAATACTATTTGGATTAACTGTCCTGACCGAAATATTGGTGGATGGGGGTGCTTTAAACAAGCCGAGCTCATAATACCAATGACAAATTCGTCGTTGGTATCAAAAATAACCATGTTTAACGGAAGTCGATGGAATACTATTACTGAAATTTCAGCTTACGTTATTAATGGTGCTCAAGAAAAACTAATATGGTCTGGTAACCCAGGCATCGGCGACACTGCCATTACGCTGACTAGCCCTGTTCAAGCTGAAAAATTTAAATTAGTATTAAACAATTCTATTTTCCGCTCCGATCTCAAAATTACTGGTGTTTTTGGAAGTCCATTGTCATGTTCGACGAATAGTGCTATCGAAACCGAATTGGCAAATATCCCCCCAGAAGCTCCTAGCGATGCAGTTTCACCCGTTCCAACTCCTGATCCAACAACTGTTTTTTCTAGTTCTACTTTTTCTGCAAATATTCCTATTGAGAAAAGCTGGATAAGTGAGCTTGCTTTTAGATCTACGACAACAGGGTCTGGCAGGTTTAAAACAACAAAATTATCTTCTTATGATTCAGAAAAGGTAAATATCATCGACATTGGGAACAGTAACATTAAATTCATAAATGTCCGTGTTTCAGCAAATGTTCAACCGGAAGTTAAATATCAAAATGGCAGATCTTCTTTTGCCAGAACAACAATAAGCTATTTTTCAGATATTTACTTAAGTTCTGACGGAGTAAATTGGGAAACGATATCTTCTGGGATCAGTATTGGAAACGGAACTTATGACATATATTCAAATTTGCAAAACAAGGTTTTTAGATACATTAAAATAAGAAATTACTCAATTAATGCAAATAGAGCTATAGGTTATCCATTATCAGGATTTATTTATTCCAGCGTTAAATATAGAGTAACAGCCTCAATAGCAGAATACGATGCCGCATCGATACTAAATTCAGACAAAATAAATACTTTTGCCAGAAAGATTGTCGAACCCATGATCAAAAAAGGAATCAATGATGCAGACAATGCAGCCAATTTCAGTGGGTTTAATGTGTTCAATTTATCTCTGAGCGCCAATAATAATTCCATACAGATTGAGCCTACCGTCCACTATGATAACGGATGGCTGTCAGCAAACATAAAAGCTGGCTTTACAGGAGAATTAGTTGTCGGCGGTAGCGATAAGTTGGGCTTATACGTCAGGAGTGTTTCAGTTTCTATAGATAACTTCCATAGTATTTTCTTCTGGTTGGATTGGCTTATTGGCCCAATTTTGAGTACTTTCGTAGATAGTTTTGCGAACGTTTTTGAAGGTACAACATACTGGCAGGATAATACAAAAACGTACTTACCACCGTGGGTATCTATACCAGGTCTTGATAGTACAATAAAGAAAGAAATAAGTGGAGCTATTATTGGTGAGAACGATATAGCTGTTATAATTGATAGATTTCTGAATGAAGAAATCTCAAAAAATAATATAAAGCAAAGTTATGATTTAATCCCTATTGATATACCTCAATTAAACATCCATGACAAGGTCAGCGCTGAAATTTCTTTAAAAGACTTTAGGATCATTCAATCCACTATTTCTCAAAATGGAATTGTCAAACTTGGTGGAAACGTTCAATTTTCATTCACCGGATTTGGAGAAAATATAGGAATTGGCTCAGTAGGTCTGGATACGTCATTTGAACTCAGATACAGCGATCTGGGCAATGGTAACGCCATCTGGGGTAAGTGCAGCGGTATCGATAGTTTTCGATTAAACGGCAAAGATATAACTAATCTGACATTGGCAGATTTTGGTGTTAAAGATATTGTTACATCCGGCATTGTTGTTGTTAAAGCTTCTGAAGTGCGTGTTGGTAAGCAGGTACTGGATGCTTTTAATAACTATTTTACAAATAATGTAGGTGGAATAAAAATATTCGGAACTTAATCATTGATGACTTACGCAAAACACGTAAAACGTAGTTTTTTGCAATGTGAAATTTCTCAAGTTGTGGCAAACCTGACAGATGGACTGCGAAGTTAACGACGCAAGTAATCCGACAGCATATTTTATCTGATAAATCGTTGTAGCCGGTTTTTGTGCTAGTTCAGTCAATCTAATCCAAACTCATTGGAGTTTCTATGTTCTCAATCGTCATTCGCCTGTCCATCATATTATGTTTTATTTTTCCATCGTGTGTATTGGCGGTCACGCCGCTAAACATAACAACCGGGTGGAACTTGGTTGGAAATAGCACCGAGTCAAAAATAGATGTAGCGAGCACGTTTAGCGATACCAGCAAAATAATTTCGGTGTGGACTTGGAATAAAACATCTAGTAAGTGGTCATTCTACACTCCATCAATGGCTGCCGATTATTTATCAATCTATGCTAGTAATAAGGGCTACGACGTATTAACAAGTATTGATCCGAAAAGCGGTTTCTGGGTAAATGCGTCAGCAGAGGTTGTTTTTGACGGACCTGTTGCAAATGGGTTAACGCTGATTGAAAGCGACCTACAACCCGGATGGAATCTCGTAAGCAGCGCCGACAATAAAACACCGTCTCAACTGAATCAAAATCTTTGTAGGGATATGAGTGCAGCAGGAAAAAATATAGTGACTGCATGGGCGTGGGATGTGCATAGCAAGATATGGAAATTCTACGCAACATACATGGATGCACAGGGAGGAACGGTGCTGGCAGAATACATCTCCAGCAAGGGTTATCTACCGTTTCGCACTGCCATTTCAGCTTCAGATGGCTTCTGGATGAATATCGGTATCGTAGCCCCAGATAGCATCAATTGTGCAAACGCTGCCCCATTATTTGATGGAATGGTATCTGGCACAGCTAGCGACATGACAACTATCAAACTTGCATGGTCAGATGCCAAAGATGACACGACTTCACCGTCGCAAATCAAATACAACATCTATGTTTCTACTGACCCCAAGTTTACCCTGAATGATGCGACACTAAACCAAGTTGTCATCGGAACAAAGCAAACGGTTATCACGGGATTGACAGCTGGCACAACTTATTATGTACAGGTGGTAGCAATAGATCAACATGGCCTGATGAGCACTGTTGCTGATACACCTCATTCCGTTACCACGCTAACAAAATCAACTGATGAACAGTTTCCAGAGCAAATGTCTCCAACCGAAGTTCAAAACTTACTAGACACATTGCCAATGGTTGATGCCATAGCGCCTAGTAATCTAGACAGTTTTTCAGGTGCTTCTGTTACTGGTCAAAGCGAAGGCCAGAGATCACTACAACGCGAGTATTATCCAATTATTTTTATTCATGGGTATGGTGGTGAAGCAGGAGGAGGTGGCGAAAAAGATGTTGAGGGTACTTGGAACTACATGACGGAAAGACTTAACAATATAAATGGATTTTCTTATTATGGAAAAATATGGGAAAATACTCAGTTGCCAAGCAATTTATCAAAAAAATCGATTTTTTCTTTTAACTTTTATCGTAGTGACAATAATGAATTGATGGGAACAACCAAAGGGAAAATTGGTGCAATACCAATTTCAGAGAGTGAAATACCATCAATGTATGATAGTCAATTTGACGTGAAAATTACATTTTGTTGTCCACCTTCGTTCTCTTGGACTTCAGGATTAGTGGATTTTAAGAACACATATTTTTTTGATAACAGAGTATCCTATGCAGAACGACTAAAAGTAACTATAGATAATGTTATTCAGGCAACTCATGCAAAGAAAGTAATTATTGTTACGCATAGCATGGGTGGATTGGTAGCGAGGGCTTACATTCGCTGGTTAGGTGGAGAGAAAAAAGTATTTAAATTACTAACGGTTGCTACACCTAATCACGGAATTGTAGACGATGGTAGAGCCGCATCATTAAAATTAATGAACACTTCAAAATGGCAAGACGGTGGTGAATATCTTGAAATGAGTGCTAGGAAGAATTTCAATAATAGATCGTATACAGAATGGCTAAATGATGGTTGGGAAAAATATTGTTCAGACAATGGAGTTCGTTACGCAACTGTTGCTGGAAACAATAACCCTTGGTATCCATTCTTTTCCGTTGGAAATAATTCTGATGGCGTTATTGACAGAGATTCAGTTTTACTGAATGGTGCAGAATTTAATGCATTATCTAAAACGTCTCATATTGGAAAATTTATTGGCGATCTTCCTGATGAGATAAATATTTTAAAGTCAACTAATACGTTAGAAATTATAAAGCGATGGGTGTTTGAAGATAGAGTTCATATAGCCAAGCAGTTGCAGGCAGATCCGCCATTTGGGCCAAACCCTTTTGGAGAGAATGTGTACTTTGGATATAAGCTAAATGGTTACGCTGTAAACGCAGTTGTCAGCATTTACGATATTGCTGGACGAAGGGTATATTTAGGTGGGATACCGCTATATCCCGGCTCGCTGTCATATCTCATTGATAATAGCGGTCTATCGTACGGCGTGTATCCAGCATTTGTGAAAGCTTACGATATGAATGGTGAGATACTGAATATAAAATTCAAACTTGCTAAAGCGAATAGTAAACGATTTTTACAACCAATGATATGGTTCGATAGTATTCCAGATAAAACAGTGCCTTATGATTTTAGAATATTTACAATGAAATCTGACTACCCTATATCCAAGTTGCGTTATAGGTTGAACAATGATGACTGGACTAACTGGCAAACATCCTCATCCATCAATTTAATAAATTTGCCTGATGGAATGAATACAATATATGTTCAAAGTATTAGTAATAATGGTGATGCATCATATATCGCTACATATTCATGGATTGAAAATGAATTTGGATTTCATATTAGCACAATCAACCTGCCTGATGGTTATGTAGGTACGTCATACAACAAAAGTCTAGGGGCAACCGGTGGAGTTCAGCCTTATACTTGGAGCGTTAGTGGCTTACCAACAGGTCTGAGTTTAGATGCTAGCACGGGCATTGTTAGCGGTATTCCGACCGCAGATAAAAGCGGCGAAATCATTGTTACAACTACGGACACTAACGGCAGTACAGCGACTGAAAAATTGACAATCAATGTTTATGCTGTTCCGAAAATAGCTACGGTCGAATTGGAAGACGCTTACGTAAATTCTGCTTATAATCAGTCGTTATCTGTCACTGGCGGGAAATCTCCTTATGCGTGGAGCATAATTGCTGGTGGATTACCCTTGGGACTCAGTCTCAATGCTAGTACTGGCAGCATTAGTGGCACGCCGACGACCGTAGAAGACAGTGTCTTCACTGTTCAGGTGGAGGATACCAACAATAAGGTTATCAGCAAAATATTTCGCATGACGGCTTACCCCACTCTTGTTCATTATGGCTGGGACTCGCAGTGCCAGGGTGGGCAAGTCAAATCTAATATTTTTGATCTTGGTAATAGATATAACAAACTTGATCTAATTTATAACACAGGATCGTTAGACAATACATCTTTTATTGCTGAGGCATATAATTCAGATGGACAGTGGGTTGAAATAGACAAAAATGATTCCTATAATGGTAATCATGTAAAAAATGACATTAGTGTTAGTGGAGGATACAGTAAGATTAAAGTAACCCACTACAATTCACGAAATTATTGTACGAACAACAATATTTTTTCTGGATGTATGAACTGGCTTTACAATAGCACCTATTTTGAAATCACGCCAAAGCAGGAATGTCAAACACCGATAAATGTGCTCAAAGAAGATATTTCAATAAATTGGCATGTTGGCTGGGGAACTCAAGATAATACTATTTGGATTAACTGTCCTGACCGCAATATTGGTGGATGGGGATGCTTTAATCAGGCTGATCTTACAATACCTATGACTGCTCCATCGTTTGTATCTCAATTAACAATGGTTAACGGAAATCAATGGAACACCGTCACCGGCATTGTAGTTTATGCGATTGATGGTGAAAATGAAGAGCAGATATGGTCTGGCAAAATTGGTCATGACAGCGTAATTATCACGCTTCCTCACCCTGTTAAAGCTGATAAACTTAAATTAATACTAAATGATTCAATTTACCGTTCAACACTAACAGTTAATGGTGTATTTGCAGTAGGTAGTGCCTTCATGAGGCCATGCTTGCCATAATAAGTCAGAACAACAAAGTTATTTAGCATTGAATGCAATAATTGAAGTTATTAATATTATTTAGAATATTACTTTCAAATTATCACAAGTTGTTGATTTTTAACAACAAAACACCAATAATTGAATTTAAACTCACAATTTTATGTCAATGATAAAGAACTTATATGGTCTGACTTAGCTAAACTGAGTGAGGTGTAACTGTTTTGACTTCATACCCGCTTTTGCTACCCTACTCGTGTTCGTCAGTGACAAATAATTGTAATTTCAGAAATCCTGATCCGGTCGGAATCGACGTGGCACTATTTTGAGAAGATTTTCTACCATTCACCAGTGAAGGAATGTGAATTTTGCGAAAAAAGAGTGCCACCGCAATTCCGAAAAGACTGAAATTTCCCCTAACCGGATCAGGATTTCTGAATTTGGTGTTTTGTATAGGGCTCAGTAGCAATAGAAAACGAACGTTTTCTTTACACATCCCAAAGGAGCCTAAAAAGCTCCTTTTTTTTGCCGTTTCGTGTAAACAAACCCATTGAACAATCAATGTTAGTCAAACGTTTGAGTAAGCAAATTGGATATGCGCGTTTCATAGACCAAGTTCAGAGTGTGAGCCAAGACGGACGAGCTGCAAGGTGTCAGGAGAAGATGTGTTGTAGATCAGGAGCAGATCGGGTTTGACGTGGCAGTCGCGGTGATCCTTCCAGTTGCCAGTGAGGGCGTGGTCGTGATGACGTTGTTCAAGCGGTTGGTCGTTTGCCAGAGCATTGATGACAGGAAGTAAATCCGTATCCAGTGTGGCTCTGTGCTGACCTTTGCTTTCTCGTTTGTAGTCACGTTTGAACTGGGTCGTCCATTCAATCGTCCTCATGCAAAGCAACCATCAGTTCTTCGATTGTGTTAGCACGGTGCAAGTTGGGGTACTAAGCCGGAATCCACGAAATTTTCAGAATTGGCCGAAAAGCCAATACGGGCGGTACTTTATTGACGAAAAATTGGTGGCTGGCCGGAGCAAATGGATCTAAGTCGCCGACTTTGCGCTAGCCACACGCGCCTTGGCCAGTAGGCGTGACACGGTAGCAGGATGCACATTGAACAACCTAGCGGTATCGGCACCAGTCTTTTGCCCGGAATTGACTAACTGCACAATCTCCCGCTCTTGGTTCATTTTTAGTTTTGGCCGTCGCCCACCAATTCGCCCTTCTTTTCGGGCGGCATCAAGGCCATTGCGCGTGCGATCACGCAGCATTGCACGCTCGAACTCGGCAAAGGCACCCACGATCTGCATCATCATGCGACCACCAGGTGATGTGGTATCGATAGCTTCGGTCAAACTCTGAAATCCGGCACCCACCTGCTGCACTTTCTCCATCAGCGCAAGCACATCTTTGAGTGAGCGTGAGAGGCGATCTAACTTCCAAACCACCAGCACATCACCCGTGCGTAGTTGATTAAGCAAACGATGCAGCTCTGGCCGGTCCCATCGCCCACCTGTGACCTTCTCCTGAAAAATGAGTTCGCAGCCAACCGAAGTGAGGGCACCGATTTGTGCCGCTGTATCTTGGTCTTGTGTAGAAACGCGTGCGTATCCGAGAAGCATGATTGCAAAAACCTGTTGCCAATGGCATTTATTGTGCAATACATTTATGCAATGCGCAAGCCTTTGGTTTTACGTTGTCTTGAAATCATTGCACAAACGATCGTTTGTGCAACAACACCGAAACGGAGATACATCATATGCGGGGAGATATCAACAGGCGTTTAACCGTCCTGTCTGAGGCGGAGAAAACAGCCCTCTACGGTCTCCCTGTTTTTGACGACTTTCAGCGCCTTGAATTTTTTGCCATGACCGATGCGCAGCGTTCACTGGCTTTGTCGCGCAAGGGCATCTTGAGACAGATTTATTGTCTGTTACAAATCGGCTACTTCAAAGCCAAGCAAGCGTTTTTTCAGTTCACATTGGAGGACGTTGCACCAGAAGACATAGCATTCCTGATGCAACGCTACTTTCCAGGTCAAACCGTCACTACCGCGCCGTTGCTCACCAGTGAATACTACGTGCAGCGCAATAAGATTGTGGAGTTGTTTGGTTGTCGCCTTTATTGCGATGAGGATCTGCCAATGCTGCACAACAAGGCAAAACTACTGGCGAGGACAGACGTGACACCAGCCTTTTTGCTGGCTGAACTAATGGTGTTCCTAACAGAGCATCGCATTGTGCGGCCCGGATACACCACGCTACAAGACCTGATAACCAATGCGCTCACCGCCGAGCGTGAACGCTTGGAGCAACTGGTGGAAGCCGCCACGACCAAGGAGGTTCGCAAGGCACTGGCGCAATTGTTAGTCACTGAAAACACTCTGTCCGACTTGGCCGCGCTCAAGCAAGATGCCAAGAGTTTTCGCCGCAGTCAGATGGAATTGGAACGTCAAAAGCTACGCACCCTGGCTCCCCTGTATGCCATCGCCAAGACCCTGCTCCCCAGTCTGGGGATTTCTCAGGTCAATGTCGATTTCTACGCCAGCCTTGCCAACTTCTACACGGTGTACGACTTGCGTCACCTCAAATCCGGTCAAACCCATTTGTATTTGCTGTGCTATGCGTGGCATAGCTACCGGCAAATCACCGACAACCTGATGGAAGCCTTTGGCTACCATATGCACAAGCTCGAAGAGCAAACCAAGGCCACAGCTATCGCGCAGGTTGCCAAAATGCACAACGAACGCCAGCAGGACACGCCACGGGTGGGCGAGTTGCTCTTGCTCTACGTCGATAACACGCTAGAAGACGTGACCCCGTTTGGCATGGTGCGCAACCGTGCCTACCGGATCATGCCCAAAGAAGCGCTTCTCTCCACCGGCAAATTGATGACAGAAAAGCCCGTCAGTCAACTCAACCTGCGCTGGGCGGCAATCGACAAACAGGGCGGACTTTGCACGACGAATTTGCGCCCGCTTGCCATGGCCTTGGACTTTGCCAGCGACTCCGCTGGCGGCAAAGTCTGGCTGGCCGCACTGCAATGGATGAAGAGCGTGTTTGCTCGCCAACAAGGACTTGCCAAGCAGCCGATAGAGGACGTTCCCCTGAGCAGCATTCCACCGCGTCTGCGCAATTTTCTGCTGCGCTTTGACCAAGACGGCAAGCCCATTGCCATAGATGCTGCGCGCTATGAGTTCTTTGTCTACCGACAATTGCGCAAACGATTGGGCAATGGTGACATTTACTTGGACGACAGCGTGCGTCACCGGCGCTTTGACGACGACCTGGTGTCCATGCAGGCCAAGGCCGACGCACTCAAGGCGCTGAACATCCCTTGGTTGCGCCAATCCGTTGACGCAACACTGGCGGCACTACACACGGAGCTCGATACCCAGTGGCGCGCGTTTGACTCTGAACTGCGTAGCGGCAAACTAAAGCACCTGGAGTTTGACCCAGCGGCGAAAACGCTCAAGTGGCACCGACCCAAAGCAGACAATGACAAGAAAGTCGAGCAAGCCTTTTACGGCCAGTTCCAAGCACGCGACTTTACGGACATTTTCCGGTTTGTTAATGAGCAGTGCCACTTCCTGTCGGCCATGAAACCTTTGCAGCCACGTTACGCCAAGAAAATGGCCGATGAAGACAGCTTGATGGCGGTGATTATTGCCCAGGCCATGAACTACGGCAATCTGAAAATGGCTCAGACCAGCGACATCCCCTACCATGTTCTGGAGGCCACATACCAACAATACATGCGTCCGGCCACGCTGACGGCGGCCAGTGATCTCATCGGCAACTTCATTGCCAGTCTGCCTATCTTTCCGTACTACTCAATCGACATGGATGTGCTCTATGGCAGCGTGGACGGGCAAAAATTCACGACAAGTCGTCCCACGCTCAAGGCACGCCATTCAAGCAAATACTTTGGCAAGGATAAGGGAGTCGTCGCCTACACGCTCCTGGCTAACCATGTGGCGCTGCAAACCGAGTTGCTCAGTGCAAATCAGCACGAAAGCTACTGGGTGTTTGACATTTGCTACAACAACACCTCAGACATTACGCCCACGACCATCACGGGCGACATGCACAGCATCAATATGGCCAACTTTGCCATCCTGCACTGGTTCGGCATGAATTTGGCACCGCGCTTTACGAACCTGCAAGCTCAGTTGGCGCACTTATATTGCGGTCCACAACAGGACGGATACGCGGACTTTTTGATTCAGCCGGTAGGCCAAATTGACAGCGACTTGATTGCCTCGGAGAAGGCGAGCTTAGATCACATTGCCGCCACGCTTGGCCTCAAAGACATGCGCCAAAGCGTGCTGATGCAAAAAATCTGCACGCTGTCCGGGCATAACCGCACGCGCCGAGCCCTCTTTGAGTACGACAAACTGATTCGTAGTATTTACACGTTGCGCTACCTGCGTGACCCCCAGTTGCAGCGCGATGTACATCGCAGCGAAAACCGCATTGAGTCCTACCATCAGTTGCGCGCCACCGTGGCCAAGGTCAATGGCCGCAAGGAACTGAGCGGGCGCACCGATCTGGAGGTGGCCATCAGCAACCAGTGCGGTCGCTTGCTTGCCAATGTTGTGATTGCCTACAACTCGATTCTGCTGTCGGCAATGGTGAACCGGTTTCTCGCCGAAGGCAACGAGAATGCACTGGACATACTCAGGCGCATCTCTCCGGCGGCATGGGTGCATCTGCATTTCCTTGGGCGTTACGCCTTTCGGGATAAGCGCAATCCGATTGACTTGGCGGCGATTCTGGTGGCGATAGTTTGGGAGTGAGGGCTGTTTTGGTGAAGCCGTCAACTTTCGCCAGTTTGGAATTGATGCCCCAACAAGGAATGCACGGAAAACGGCTGCTTTCTGTCAAAAAAGTAACACCCGTATTGGCTTTTCGGTCAATTCTGAAAATTTCGTGGATTCCGGCTTAGTACCCCAAGTTGCCGGCCCTGGCTTCCCGCATGGCTGCAATGGTCGTGGCGTTGGGTATCAACGGCTCAAAAGGTAAAGCCTTTTCTTGGGACACCTTTGTGAGTAGCAATCGAACTGCATCGGACACAGTAAGACCCATAGCCGCGAGTACGGCGGTCGCTTCATCTTTGATGGCTCGATCAATCCTCGTCTGAACCAGTGCGTTTGCAGCCATAGCATCCTTTATATTTGAATTACATTGTAATTCACAAAGTGACAATCTACTAAATTTTGACTGATCTTGCATTTGGGGTCGTCTCTGGAAACGGATTAAACGGAACAAATCGTACGCTAAGACTTCCCTGGTGCCAACTCTGGAGCATGTTTTACGACTGTAAGCACAGTCGCCCGAGAAATCCCGTATTGCCGCGCTAGAGAGCTGACGCTTGCCTTCTGTTCATAGGCTTCGACCATCGCCTTGCGCTGCTGTGGTGTCGTTTTAGCGGGCCTTCCTAACACCTTCCCCTCTGCCTTTGCACGAGACAACCCCGCCTGTGTTCGCTCCACGATTAGATCGCGCTCCATCTCCGCTACTGCCGCCAGCATGGTCAGCATCAACTTGCCTGGGGTGGATGCCAGATCGAGTTTGCCGAGCTGGAGAACAACAACCTCTACGCCGAGCGTGGTCAGTAACTTGATCGTCGAAAGCACATCCGGCGCATCACGTCCGAGTCTGTCGAGCTTGGTTACGACGAGCGCATCCCGTGCCCGCAACTTGCCCAACAAGATGCCGAACTGCTTGCGCTGGGTCGCGTGCGCCTTGCCGCTAACGATGTCGGCATACCAGTATTCGACCAAATACCCTGCGCTCTCAATTTCAAGTCGCTGGTTGTCTGTAGTCTGATCCGCTGTTGAGACACGCCCGTACCCAAAGATTGCCACGATCCGATCCGTTCAAGTGTTGGAAAACGTGCCGAGTGTAAACCAACATGTTGATAAATAAAAACGCTAAACTTCTAACATCATAATTGCCTACTTTCACGGGTGTTGGAAATCGTTCGATTTCGGGCACCTGATACCCTAAGATTTCGCGGTTTCCGGCTTAGCACCCCAAATTGCTTCAAAAATCATTGCGACAAACAAGAGATATGCTTGCGATGATGAGCCACTTCCACCACAAAGACTTCCAAGGTGTCCATTACCCTCTAGGACATTTGGATCCGTTTTGTGTTGATGTCCCTTTGGACGCATTGGCAACCAAAAAAATTGAAATTCAAGTGACTTTTGGATGTCACTGTTTCACAGAAATTTTTGACGAAGCATTGCACCAAGATCACCATCGATATATGTTCAGAGGTGAGTTACGAGCATTCGATGTACTGCGCTATGAATGCTCTTTACAGCTTCCTGCAATCATCAATGCCATCTTCAAGGGCCGGATTCACCTTGCAGACGGGAGTTATACATACGTTGCACACATCACTTTAACCAGAATTCCAAGTTCACAAGCTTACTCTGTCTTCTTCAGCCTTGAGAAAGATCACAGCAAAGCAGGTCATGCTTTGAAAATGTATGTAAAAAGTGCGTACCTAAAGCCACTTGTGACCAAGTCAAATGCTCAGACATGGCGATTCATCTCTCTGGCCGGTGAAGTGTCTGGTGCATTTGAGAAGAAGAAAAAACATCAGCCAAAAAAAAAGACCCCGTAGGGTCCTTTTCGGCTCCATTTCTGTAGCCTTGCGAGGCTCTGTTGCCCTTGCTAACCGCAAGACCCATCGCTGGGCAGCACGTTCGTGTTGCACTCGCTCTCGAAACGTCTTGCTACGGATTGTAACGCTTACACAGCATTAGATCAAATGCAATCCGGTGCGTTACTTTGTCATGTGGAATGCGTTGTCGCTTTTCATTGATGGCATCTTGTGTATTGGCACGAAACCTGTTGTGTGGACTTGTGGGGTGTTACGACACGATTTATGAAAGTTTTTATCGATGATCAAGACGCATAAACCTATGTTTATGTAAATATAGGTTTATAGATATGTTATCATCATAGGATGATATACGCTGTTGTAAACACCAAGGGAGGGGTCGGTAAGACGACAACCGCCGTCCATCTTGCAGTTATGTTGGCACGAACAGGGGCTACGCTTTTGATTGATGGTGATCCACAAGCAAGTGCAGCGAGCTGGGCTGCGTGGCGTCGAGATACCGATCGACAACCACACCCGACAACGATTGTTCTTTGCGGGAAAGCAATTTTTTCAGAGGGCAGAAGTATCGCCGCTAACTATAAACATGCCGTTGTTGATGCTGGTGGTAGAGATTCACCTGGAATGCGTGCAGCCATGCTACTAGCTGATATGGCAATTATACCGATTGGTACATCAAATCTTGATATGGCTGCTATGGATGATTTACTCACGATTATAAGCGATGCAAAGCAATTTAATGAAAAATTGAACGTTCGCGTTTTGATGACACGGATTGACACACGCACAAAAGATACCGATGAAATACTGACTTATCTGAAAGGAAAAGGGCTCCATGTACTTCAGTCAAAAGTCTGCGAACGTGTGGCTGTTCGCCGCGCTGTTGGCGAAGGAGCTATCGTTCAGGAATTTGGCAAGGATGTCAATGCAATATCAGAAATAGAAGTTTTTTTTGAGGAAGTTACTAAATGATTATTCGAGGTAAACCGAACGTTGATGCATTTCTTGATGGTGGTGTATCAGAAGGAAATATATCAAAATTTGGAGAAAAAAAATCAAAGTTATCTCGGGCAGCAGATGCGCCTAAACGTACAAAAAAATTATTTGAGCTTCCAGAAACAATGATGACTGACCTTGAGCAACGATGCGTTGATGAGCGCCGTCAAGTGGGTTATCGTGTTACTCAGACTGAGATTGTTGAGCGCGCGCTTAGAATATATCTTTATGGTAAGTAATATTTATATACTAATATATTTATGATCGATGATACTGTTATAGCCAATGTGCGAGATATGGCTGAGAAAGCCATTGCGAAATCGCGTTCGAAGAAGAACGATGAATTATTTGATCATCTTTCAGATGGCAATCTTGTATTATGGCCAGATTGCGAACGCGGTATTCCAAACGAATTTGTTAGATGCGCTTTGTTTGCTGCAAAAAATAGAAAAGAAAAACGTGAGGTTTATAGAGCTAGTGAACCGCTAACTATTACTATTATCGGAGGAGGAAAAGTTATATTCATCGGCGAAGAATTACGTCAAGATGATGAAATTGTGTGGTTGCAATTAGTTAATATGTCTAAAAAACTACGATCTGGAGTGGTTTCATTTACACCATACAGTTTTTTAAAAGAAATTAAATGGCCAACTAACGGCGATAGTTATAATAGACTTTTAATTTCAATCCGTCGATTAGCGACGTGTGGAATAGAGGTTTTTAGCAATCGTTTTGACAAAGGTATCAGCACAAAACTAATTGCAAAGTACGAATATGGAAATAACAATGATTGTCTGTGGAAGGTGCAAGTATTTAGCAAGGAAGATCAATTGTTGTTTCTATTTGACAAGCTATATAGCCGCCTAGATTGGGAAACTCATTTGGCTTTACCTCAAGGTGTATCAACGTGGCTACACAGTTTCTTCTCATCACATCGCGAACCTTTTGGTCACAAAATAGAAACATTGGCAAATGGAGCAGGACTCACACTAGATATTGACGATGATGAACAGATGGATGATGCTGTCAGAACAGCCAAACGCAAGGAACGAATACGCGAAGCAAAAAAGATCATCAAACGTTCATTAGAAGCACTCAAAACGAACGGCTTCCTAGAGAGCTTTGAAATTTCAAGTACGGGACTTGTTCGCGTAGTTCGAGCCAGTCGGCGGTGACGACTATCGACTTATGACCCCCGTTTTTTTGCCAACTATCGACTTATGACCCCCGTTTTTTTGCCAACTATCGACTTATGACCCCCGTTTTTTTGCCAACTATCGACTTATGACCCCCGCACTATCGACTTATGACCCCCGCTACTATCGACTTATGACCCCCGCTACTATCGACTTATGACCCCCGTTTGTCTCTCTGACTTTTTGCATAAGTTGTTGTATTTTAACATTTTTTTTATGGTGTAAAAAAAACTATAACCCCCTTGTAACCTTGTTTTTTTAACCGGTATTTAACCCCCCTTGTCCCTGTTGACAACTTCCGCCCAAACAAAGACTGTAGCTACAAGACAGTGCATCCAAGCCCGAAGCCAAAACGATCAAAGAGAGGCAGGGTGGAGCAGATCGGTAATAGGGATCGATAACCTTCCCTTAACCACTGATTGGATTGCGTAGGCTCACGTTGCTAAACAGCTTAGCTGCCCTATTGAAGACCTTCTAGGCCCATTCGTACTCAATACTTCTGGCAAAGATCGGACGGTCGGCAATACGCTGATGAGATGACCCGCACCTGCATGACGGCAGTCGTTGGTGCAGGAAGAACGAAGCAGGAACCCAAAAGATGAAGAAATCGGCAAAAACCAGAAAACCAAACAGCCGTTTATCAAGATGAAGGCAGGGGGAATGAGCTAGAACGACGTAATCGAGACAAAGGTGGAACGGAGCGAGAGGAAAGCCTTATATCCTTCACCGCTGCCAAACACTAGGGATTCATAGGCTCATGCCATAAAACGGCTTGGTGACCCTATTGAAGGCTTTTAAGACCCCATTTAACGCGCCCCCTGCTTTCGGCAAATCGGACAGTCGGCAACATGCTGATGAAACGGCCTACACAGAGGCGGTCATTAACGTGGACAAAGCGACGCCAAAGGGAAAAACCGGCAAAGACCGGAAGTCCAAACAGCCGTTGAACAATAAAACAGCCAAAAACCATCACAGCGATGTGCAATCTGCACGACCTATAGACTTTCAGATAAATAACTTCCATAGGCGCTGGATAAAAAATCAGATACCTATGGAAAAATCCTTCCGCAATTTCTGCATGACGCAGATGACTTTGCTTGCATCTTGCATATAAGATTTGAATGTTTTTACCACTGAACCGTGTAGTTCTTCAAATGTTTTGAAATATTTCAAATGTGTTGCAGCACGTTTTGTGTTTTTCCAAAGCTTCTCAATGGGATTGAAATCCGGAGAGTAGGCAGGAAGCGGTGTAATCGTGAGGCGATCTTTGTTTGCCGTTTTAAATTCAGTAACTATTTTGCTGTGATGATATGGAGCGCCATCTTCAATCAGGAATATTTTTCCAGTATAGTGCGTTAGCAAATGCTTCAAGAACTCAATGTAAGTGAGTCCACTAAACTTCCCCGATGTTTCTGTGTGCTTTAATATAACTTCTAGATATTTTGAAACTAATTCTTCATCAATTTTGACTTGTAGTGCATTTGTAAGGTCAAGTGCTGTTCCATATTCCTCCCCTTTTAATGTTTTAAGCAGGTCGAGCAGTTCCGTGGGCAGGCCAGCCTCTTTTAGTAACTTCAACGACTTTGGTTGAAGAGAATAGCCGAGCAATTGTTGATATTGAAAACTACCGAATTCAAGCTCAATCGCGCCGAACATTTTTAGTCCCTTGCGGATTCCCCTTGATTTAACTGTCGGTTGCATTCCTACAGGAGCCCAAGTACGGGACAATGAACCCCACATCGCAAAGGAGACCTCATCTCCAAACAACACCACGGCGTTTTCTGCCTTGGCTTTTTTGATAAGCGCAGGCAACGTATCATCCAGCCACACCTTCCTGGCCTGTTGGTACTTTTCCTCATCTTGACGGTCGCTAATGAATCGAGCTTTTTGATAACTCAACCCCATTTTTTTCAATAAGCTAGGCAAGTAGTTCAGGTTAAACCGAACAGTAAACTTTAGTAAAATTAGGTGCGCAATCATGGCACAGTTCCATATTCCGCTAGAAAACCCGTATTTCTCAGGCCCTTCAACTATCATGTCGTGCAATTCTTTTTTCTGGGCTTTAGTCAGCTTTTCCTTTCGTCCGCGCCCTTGGTAATGCTTTCTCGTCAACCATGCCATTCCTCCTGACATAAACTTCAAAATCCAATTGAAGACAGTTTTTCCGCTTACTCCCAATAGTTTTGCAATCTCGCCTATTTCATGTCCTTCGCCCAACATAATAAACGCCATTGCTAATCTGTAGGCCATAATATTATTTGTCGCTAATGAGAACTTAATGCTTGCCCGTAGCTGTTCTAGTAAAGATTTTGAAATTGTTAATGCGATCATTTATTACATTCATAAGTTGTTTCAATAAATGTATTATAAACAACATTGTTTCTCTGTAACCGTATATACCCCCTGATTTTCTTTCTCAAAATCCTGTCCCCGTAGGTCGGACTTCAGTCCGACATACCTAAAAATCGGACTGAAGTCCGACCTACGGGACATGGATGAACTTGGCGAGGTCTAAATGGTTACGTTTCTCATGCTCAGAAATTATTTATCTGAAAGTCTATAGGGGGAGGCGATCAGGACACCAAAAACTTTTCCGCCGCCGCGCAGTCCGATTTTGGCGTGACTGCCGAACGAACGGTGAGATGTGCCGCCGTTAACGGTGCCTGGCACACAGACTTTATGTGTGC
>Ga0194037_1001002_pt1 | contig 21144 bp, 12 predicted proteins | sample JunL306m_MetaG_FD_148653 | JGI IMG/M metagenome (GOLD analysis project Ga0194037, IMG submission 148653) | Anoxic zone freshwater microbial communities from boreal shield lake in IISD Experimental Lakes Area, Ontario, Canada - Jun2016-L304-6m | ecosystem: Environmental > Aquatic > Freshwater >...
TACCGAACGTAAACGGATCGAAGCCAAACTGAACGCCATTACGGAGTCAGCACCGGACGCAATTATCATGATTGATCCCCAGGGGGCTGTCAGCTATTGGAACCCGGCCGCTGTTCGGATTTTTGGATACAGCCTTGATGAGGTGCTCGGGAAAAACCTGCACGACCTTTTGGCTCCTGAACGCTACCACAAGGATCATCAGGCGGCTTTCCCTGAATTTCTGCGTTCCGGAGAGGGCAACGCCATCGGCAGGACTGTCGAACTTTTCGCCAGGCGGAAAAGCGGCCAGGAATTTGAAATAGAACTGTCGCTGTCGGCGATTAATCTTGAAGGTGCATGGCACGCAGTCGGGATAATCCGTGATATCTCGGAGCGCAGGAAAGCGGAAGAGACTTTCAAGAAACAGGAGCAATTCATCCGCGCTACGCTTGACGGGCTTAGCGCCCATATCTGCGTAATTGATCAGCATGGCAGGATCGTCATTACCAATCGAACCTGGGATATGTTTGCCATAGAAAACAGCGCGGCTGAAGGAACATGCGGCGAGGGGGCCAGTTATCTGGATGCCTGCACAGCAGGTTGCCAGGATGACACGAAAGACATCGAGGAGTTTTCGAACGCTGTCAAGGCTGTCATCGGCGGCACCCTGTCGGAGTTTGTTAAGGAATATCCCTGCCATTCACCTCAAGAGAAGCGCTGGTTTATCTGCCGCATCAACCTGTTCATCGTCTCAGGTACAAATTATGCCGTGGTTTCCCATGAGAATATCACCCAGCTCAAGCTGACTCTGGATGAATTGTATCAGGCCCGGGATACGGCCGAAGCCGCCACCCAGGCCAAAAGCTCTTTCCTGGCCACGATGAGCCACGAAATCCGCACGCCGATGAACGGCGTTATTGGTATGACCAGCCTTTTGCTGGATACCGGACTGAACGCTGAACAGCGTGAATATACCGAAATCGTCCGCAAGAGCGGTGAGAACCTCCTGGCGCTGATCAACGACATCCTCGATTTTTCCAAGATCGAAGCCGGCAAACTCGATCTGGAGATACTCGACTTTGATCTGCGCCTCACACTGGAAGATACCGCCGAACTGCTTTCCCTGCGGGCTGCTGAGAAGGGTCTGGAACTGCTCTGCCGCGTCGATCCGGCGGTGCCCCTCACTCTCAGGGGTGACCCGGCCAGAATCCGTCAGATCATCACAAACCTGGTTGGCAACGCTATCAAGTTTACCCAAGAGGGGGAGATCGTCATCAGTGCGACACGTTCTTCAGAACACGATGGTCATGTCACCCTTCTGTTTGAGGTTCACGACACCGGTATCGGAATGCCTACCGAGCGGCTTGAAGCCATCTTTGACCCGTTCACCCAGGTGGATGGCTCCACTACCCGCAAATACGGAGGAACCGGCCTGGGGCTGGCCATCTGCAAGCAGCTGGCGGAGTTAATGGGGGGCGAGATCGGCGTTACCAGTAAACCTGGCCACGGTTCGACATTTTGGTTCACTCTCCGGCTTGAGCAGCAAAACGGCGAGCTTTCCACGGTCCCTGATGTTCAGACACAGATCGACCTGGCCGGAACAAAGATTCTGGTAGTTGACGACAACGCTACCAACCGTTTACTGGTAACAACGCTGCTGACACACTGGGCGTGCCGCTTTGCTTCTGCAGTTGATGCCAAAGAAGGCTTGGCCCTGTTGCTTGATGCGGCCCGGGCCGATGATCCTTTCCAGGTGGCTTTGCTTGATCAGGAAATGCCCGGTATGGATGGCCTGGAAATGGCACGCAGGATCAAGGGTGACCCACTGCTGGCAGCAACCCTGCTGATCATGGTCACCTCGCTTGGGCAGCGGGGTGACGCCGCCAAACTGGAAAAAATCGGTTTTTCCGGTTACCTGTCGAAACCGGTGCGCCAGTCTCACCTGCATGGCTGTATCGCCCTGGTGCTGGGGAGAGCGCGCCAGGCCGGCGATGATTCCGCAACGGAAGTTTCCCCGCAGAACAGAGGAATTGTGACCCGTTACTCTGTTGCCGAGTGTGCGGTAAACGGAGTACGCATCCTGCTGGCCGAAGACAATATCATCAACCAGAAAGTAGCACAGAACATGCTGGGCAAACTGGGCTACAAAGCCGATGTGGTGGCCGATGGTCGCGAGGCGGTGCGGGCTCTGGAGATGATCAACTACGACATAGTCCTGATGGATTGCCAGATGCCGGAAATGGATGGGTATGAGGCGACTACCATGATTCGCGACCCGAACTCTAACGTCCACAACCACGCGGTACCGATCATAGCCATGACCGCCAATGCCATGCAGGGTGATCGGGAGAAATGCCTGCAGTCAGGTATGGATGATTATCTCAGCAAGCCGGTTAAAAAAGAGGAAATGGCCGGGATGATTGAAAAATGGTACCGGCGCGACACAAGCCGGGAGAGTGACGTTCCTGAAACGAAGGGTCAGGCAAAAAATGCTCGATTGTTTGATAAAACAGATATGCTGGAACGTATGGATAATGACAGTGATTTTGTGCTCTCAATTCTTGAAGAAGCTCTGAGCGAGCTGCCCCGGCATGTACAGGAATTACATGAACTCTGCTGCGGAAACGACCTGCTCATAATCCAGCGCATGGCTCATACCATCAAAGGCATGGCGGCAAACATCAGTACGGGCCCCCTGCGGGATGTAGCCGCCCACATTGAAACTGCAGCACAAGAAGGTGATCTGGCGTCTGCCCGGGACCTGCTGACCGAACTGGAACAAACGTTGCAGCTAACGGCAGTAGAAATCCGCTTAATCATTGGAAACTTTAATGTTAGCTGTCAGTAGAACTCACTCGGAGGAGGCATGAAAAATATCGAACCGGCAGATACCGACGAGGCTAATCAGGAGTTGCAAGATGTACGCGAAGCACTCCAAAAAACGAAAGAATCTCTGCGGGAGAGTGAAGAGAGGAATCGCCTCCTGGTACTGAATCTTTCTGCGGGTGTCGTGGCACATGCTCCGGACTCTTCAATCATCTTCTCAAATCCGATTGCATCAACACTGCTCGGATTGAGCAGCGACCAGATGAGCGGGAAAGCCGCCACAGATCCTGACTGGCATTTTATTCTCGAAAACGGCGCTCGCATGCCGCTGGCGGAGTATCCGGTCAACCGGGTGCTCCTGTCAGGCACGACAATTACCAACCATGTCGTGGGAATCTGTCATCCGGATCGCGCTGACATCGTCTGGGTGCAGTGCAATGCCTACCCGGTCTTTTCTGCTGACAGCACGCTGCTGCGTGTGGTCGTTACCTTTCATGACATCACCGGACTCAAGCGGGCGCAGGCGGAGCTGGTTACCAATGAAGCGCGATTCCGTTTTGCTCTGGAGGTTGTCAATACCGGCATGTGGGATCTTGACCTGGTCGATCACACCGCCCACCGTTCACTGCAGCACGACAGGATTTTCGGCTATCAGGATCTGCTGCCGGAATGGACCTACGAGATGTTCCTGCAGCACGTTCTGCCGGAAGATCGCGATGAGGTTGACCGGAAATTCCGAACCGCGATTAAAGAACAGAGCGTGTGGGACTTTGAGTGCCGTATAGCTCGCTCTGATGGTATCAAGCGCTGGATACGGGCATGCGGACACCATGAGTTCGAGACGTACGGCACTTCGAAACGTATGATCGGAATTGTTAAAGATATCACTGAGCGCAAGCGTGCTGAAGAAGAGCGCAGCAGCATAGAACTCAAGATGCTGCAGGCCCAGAAACTGGAGAGCCTGGGGGTACTGGCCGGCGGCATCGCCCACGATTTCAACAACATCCTGATGGCTATCATGGGCAACGCTAATCTGGCGCTGATGCGCATCAACCCGGCATCGCCCGTCGTCGAAAACCTGCAACGCATCGAGCAGGCTGCTGCACGGGCTGCAGACCTGGCCAAACAGATGCTGGCCTATTCCGGTCAAGGAAAGTTTGTTGTTGAACATGCTGATATGAGCAGGCTTGTGGAAGAGATGCTCCATATAATTGAAGTATCCATCTCAAAAAAAGCGGTCCTGCGCTTTAACCTGACCTCACCGATCCCCTCGGTAGAGGCTGACATAACCCAACTGCGCCAGATCATCATGAATCTGGTGATCAACGCTTCCGAGGCCATCGGAGACAAAAGCGGTGTTATCGCCATCAATACCGGCTGCATGGAGTGCGACAAAAATTATCTTCGTAGCGTCTGGCTGAACGAAAATCTGGGTCCCGGGCTGTACGTCTACCTTGAAGTGTCCGACACCGGCTGCGGAATGGACGACGAGACACTGGGCAAGCTGTTCGATCCGTTTTTCACTACCAAGTTCACCGGGCGCGGGCTGGGGATGTCGGCGGTGCTGGGCATCGTGCGCGGCCATAATGGCGCCATCAGGGTTTACAGCGAAGCGGGCAAGGGGAGCAGTTTTAAAATTCTGCTGCCGGCCTCCGACAGACCGGCAGAGATTTTCAACGGTGCTGGTCAGATTGATAGCTGGAAGGGCACAGGCACTGTACTGCTGGTTGATGATGAGGAGACCGTCCGGGCAATCGGCAGTGAAATGCTGCGCGAACTCGGCTTCCAGGTGGTTGCCGCCCAGGATGGCCGCGAGGCGGTCGAGGTTTTCAAGACACGTGATGATATCGAGATCGTCATTCTCGACTTGACCATGCCGCATATGGACGGCGAGCAGTGCTTCCGCGAACTGCGGCGTCTGAAAGCGGATCTGAAGGTAATTATGAGCAGCGGCTTCAACCAGCAGGAGGTGACGCAGCGCTTTGTCGGCAAGGGGCTGTCCGGCTTTATCCAGAAACCGTACCGCCTTTCGGTGCTGCGGGATGTGATCAAGCAGGTGTGAATCCGGACAATTGTAATTCAGGGTCGGCACTAGAAACTGCCCGAATGATTACCAGTCAGGTAACCACGAGCACGGAGCACATCAGGGGTACGACAACGATTTCTTTTTATAGAGGTCACAAAAAATTATGAAAACATTTGGCACAACGAAACTGTTATTACTCGCGACAGCTCTGGTCACGCTTATTGTTATTGCAGCGGCGACGTTTTATCTCGAACAAAGACGCAACCATTACAGGCAGTTCGCCCGTATCACCACGAGCAACTTGGTCCAGGCTCTGAACAACAATGTTTTCGGGGACATTGAGCGGGTAGATATTGTGCTGCATTCTACGGCGGATGAATTAACCGAATTGAAGTGGCAGAAGATGGGTGTGTCTCAGGTGAACGGATACCTGGAACACAACCGATCCAGAGTTCAGGATGTGGATTTTTTCCGCATTGCGGATGTCAACGGAGATGTACGTTATGGGATTGACCCCAAAATTAAACTGAATATTGCTGACCGTGATTTTTTTATTGCACAAAAAAACTATCCTTCCGCAGGTTTGGTCATATCCAAGCCGGTTATCAGTCGGTCAACCGGCAAATGGTCAATTTTTCTGATGCGCCGTCTGAATAATGCTGATGGCTCCTTTGCCGGCGGAATTTATGCCGGTTACTTTCTGGATACATTTCAAAAGAAATTAAGCCAGTACAATGTAGGCAAAAACGGCGCAATAGTACTGAGGAATTCTGATCTGGAGTACATTACCCGCTTTCCGGATTTGACGGGTAAAGAAGTAAAACCGGGGACAAAGAATGCGTCACCCGCTCTGCAAGACATGGTTAAGCGTGGCATGAATTCGGGATTCATAGAAACGTTAACTCCCATAAGTAATATTAAGTCTCTTGCCTGCTTCCAGCGCCTCACTCGCTATCCCTTTATAATTATAGTGAGTTTAGCAGAAGATGATTTTCTGGAGCCGTGGCAGAGAGAATTAAAAGTCGCAGGTGGATCTGTACTGATGTTTATGCTAATTTTATGGGGAGCAGCCTGGTTTTTTGTCAACGCTGAGAAAAAGCAGGATGTGGCACGGGAACAGCTTCAAATAAGTAATACCCGTTTCAAACAGCTTGCCGAAATATTCCCGGAAACTATTTTTGAAGCGGACTCAAGCGGCACGGTCACGTTTGCGAACGATCACGGCATCAGGCAATTCAGATATTCTCAGGAAGAGTTGGCTGCTGGGGTGAATGTTGCAAATATGGTTGCTCCCGAATGTCGCCAACTGGTAGCTAGACGACTGAAAGAAAAATTGCAGGGAATTGATCATGGCTATCTTGAATATACAGCGCTCAGGCATGACGGCACTACGTTTGACGCTTTGGGTTTGACGGTACCGAATGTTGTTGCCGGTAACGTAGTGGGTGTGCGGGGATTTGTCATGGACATCACCGAACGCATTGCAGCCGAACAGGAACTGCTGGTCGCCAAAGATGCCGCCGAAGCTGCCAACCAGGCGAAATCCGAATTCCTTGCCACCATGAGCCACGAAATCCGCACCCCCATGAACGGTGTCATCGGCATGACCGGTCTGCTGCTCGATTCCAATCTGACACCGGAACAGCGCGAATACGCAGAAATCGTGAAAAAGAGCGGCGATAACCTGCTGAATCTGATCAATAACATTCTGGATTTTTCCAAGATCGAGGCTCGCAAGCTGGATCTTGAGCTTATTAATTTTGATCTGCGGCTAATGCTGGAAGACACGGCCGAAATGCTGGCAGCCAGAGCCTATGACGCCGGACTCGAACTTATCTGCCGGGTTGAACCGGCTGTGCCGGCCTATCTCAATGGCGATCCGGGGCGCTTGCGTCAGATCATCACGAACCTGGCAGGGAATGCTATCAAATTTACCCACGCCGGCGAAGTAGTCATCAGCGCCTCGCTGACGTCGGAACAGGACGGTTTTGTGCAGATCCTGTTTGAGATCATCGATTCCGGTATCGGTATTCCGGAGGCGCGCCGCGCCGCCGTGTTTGAGCCGTTTACCCAGGTTGATGGCAGCACGACACGCAAATACGGCGGCTCTGGCCTTGGCCTTGCCATCTGCAAGCAACTGACTGAGCTGATGGGTGGTAAAATCGGCGTAACGAGCGAGGAGGGTAAAGGCTCCACCTTCTGGTTCACCGCGAAGCTTGAAAAACTGACCGGTTCGGAATCAGAGTGCCCTACGTTTCTGCCGCACGCTGATATAGCCGGGGCGCGTATCCTGGTGGTTGAAAACAATGACACCAATCGGAAACTGATGGCGACTCTGCTGCAATTCTGGGGTTGCTGTTTCGAGACCGTCAGCGGCGGTGACGACGCTCTCAAAATTCTGCGTGAAGCGACAGAGCAGCAGGATCCATTCCGGATTGCCCTGCTTGATCATGTGATGCCGGTCATGGACGGCCTGGAGCTTGGCCGCCTCATCAAGAATGACCCGCTGCTGGAATCGACCTTGCTGGTGATGGTAACTTCTCTCGCCCAGCGCGGCGATGCCGCCGTGTTGGAACAGATCGGATTTGCCGGATATCTCCCCAAACCGGTCCGTCAAGCACAACTTTACGACTGTATTTCCCTGGTACTGAGGCGCGCAAACCACCCTGGTGACATTCTGGCCACACCGGCTGCACAAGGACTCGTTACCCGCCACACCGTTGCTGAGGCTGCCCATAGCAGCGTGCGCATCCTCCTGGCTGAGGATAACGTCATCAACCAAAAAGTGGCCCAGAATATGCTCGGCAGGCTGGGCTACCGGGCCGATGTCGTTGCCAACGGACTTGAAGCGCTGCAGGCACTGCAGATGATCAACTACGACATTGTGCTGATGGACTGCCAGATGCCGGAGATGGATGGCTTTCAAGCTGCTACCATGATCCGTTCACCCGAATCAAAGGTATTGAATCACGCCGTGCCGATCATCGCCATGACTGCCAACGCCATGAAGGGTGATCGCGAAGCCTGCATTGAGGCCGGTATGAATGATTATCTGACTAAGCCGGTTAAAAAGGATGAACTGGCTGGGATAATTGAAAAGTGGTGTATGACGACCGGTGTAGCTGGAGTAACAAGGATATGAACGGCACTCATGGATCTGAAAATAAAAAAACTGTCCTCATAGTTGATGATGAACCATTGAGTATTAAAGTTCTCTGCCATCAGCTGGAACATGAGTTTTCCGTCATTCTGGCCCATGGTGGACGTGAAGCTCTGGAGGCCTTTGCATATCTTACACCGGATATAATTCTGCTTGATCTGCTTATGCCGGAAATGGATGGCTATGAGGTCTACAGAGCTATTCGAATGACACCGGCGCTTGACGGTGTCCCGGTGCTGTTCATAACGTCCTCCTCCGAAGTGGAGTGCGAAGCGATGGGTCTTGAAATGGGCGCCAATGATTTCCTGCACAAACCTTTTAATGCTGAGCTTGTGCGCCTGCGCATCAGGAATCACCTCGCATTCAGCCAGGAGCGGAGCCTCCTGTTAAAGCGCAGTGCAGAACTTCAGGAGCTGAACGCACGGCTTGAAGAAGAAATTGAGGAACACCGGACCGAAACAAGTAGGCGCAGGCGGGCAGAAGAGTCCCTAAAAGCAAGTGAATATCGCTGGAAGTTTGCTTTGGAAGGAGCCGGAGATGGCGTGTGGGACTGGAATGTTACGACTGGAGAAACGTTTTATTCTCACCGCTATAAGGAAATGCTTGGATGTACCGACGATGAATTCGGCACAACATCCGATGAATGGGTGAAGCGAATTCACCCTGAAGACGTCCCTGTCGTGATGGCCGCACTGCAACCCTGTCTTGATGGCAGTAAAAATACAGCAATGGTCGAGTATCGCCTGCTGTGCAAGGACGGAAGCTGGTGCTCGATATTAGGTCGTGGAATGGTTGTCAGCTGTGATTCTGTTGGTAAGGCTGAACGAATGATCGGCACGAACTCTGATATCAGCGAACGCATAAAGCATGAGGTCGCCATTCGCAAAATTGGCTGCAATTGCTGAAAAATTGCTTCTCCAGTTGTCACAACCGATTCAGGTTGATGGTAACCAGCTCCAGGTGACTGTCAGCATCGGTATCAGTGTGTATCCGTCCAATGGTACCGAAATAAAAGAGCTTGAAATTGCAGCGGATCGTGGCATGTACGCCGCCAAAAAAGACGGACGTAACAGATACCGTTTTTGGGAGCCGCGCCTGTAGCATCATGACGGTGATGATTACCTCATGAACTAACGTTCGAGGTCACGAATGAACAAAACCAAACTGATTCTTTCCTTGTTTATCGGGTCATTGATTGCACTGGCTTTTCTTTCCGGATTTGCCGTCTACCGCATGCAGCTACTTTCAGATACGGCACTTGCCATCCAGCACCGATCTCTGCTGAACGATTACGATTTGATGATCAAAGGGCAGGTACAGACAGCTGTCAGCCTGCTGTCTACGCTGGAAGCACAGGTCGCTACGGGTGAGTTGACGATAGCTGAAGCACAAAAACGGGGCGCCGATCTGGTTCGGCAGCTGCGGTATCAGAAGGAGGGGTACTTCTGGATCGATACGGTAGATGGTACCAATGTCGTATTGCTCGGGAAGCCGAGTGAAGGGAAAAACAGAATTGATCTGCAGGACAACCATGGCACCTATTTTATCAGAGAGCTTATAAAGCAGGGGCGTAAGGTCGAAGGCGGATATACCGATTACTGGTTTCCCAAAGCTGGCCGGGAGACACCGCTCCCCAAGCGGGGCTACTCACTGGAGTTCAAACCATGGGGCTGGGTTGTGGGAACCGGCAACTATATTGATGATATTAAAGCCGTCATGGCCGAACACCGCACATCAGCACGGCACGAGTATGCAACAAATGTCAAAATATTTACAATCTCCTCACTGCTGCTGATCATGGTTCTTCTGGCCGTTGCTTTTAAGGTGTTCCTGATTATAAAAAACGATCGAAAGGTCATCAATCTTTCGGAAGAAAATCTGCAAAAGAGTGAAGCTCATTTCCGCCAGTTGTTCGATGAATCGCCTGATGCGTATACTCTGTTGTGCGATGGTGTGTTCATCGACTGCAACAAAGCCACTGAAATGCTGCTGCGCGGGAGCCGGGATCAGATTTGCGGGCAGACTCCGGCATACTTCTCGCCCGGTGTTCAACCTGATGGGCGGAGTTCTGAGGCGTTAGCAGCAGAGAGGATTTATGAAGCGGCCCGCTGTGGAATGACCACCTTCGAGTGGTTACATAAGCGTCTTGATGGCTCCGAGTTCTGGGCGGAAATTTCTCTTTCGACGATGACCAAGGATGGACGTCCTGTGCTGTTCTGCTGCTGGCGGGACATCAGCAAACGAAAACTGGCTGAAGACAAGGTGCGACGGCTTATTGAGGAACAGAATATTATTCTTGAAAATGCCGGGGTCGGAATCGCGTTCGTTAAAGAACGACGGATAAAGTGGGCTAACAGCACCTTCAGCGCCATGCTGGGGTACTGTATTGACGAAGTTACGGATGCCGAAACCGTTCTATTCTATTCAACAAGGGAAGACTATGAACAGTTTGGAAAAGATATCTATCCCGCTCTAACGCGTGGTGAAACCGTTGTAAACAACCAGCAGATGCGGCGCAGAGACGGCACTCTTTTTACTGCCAGAATTACCGGAACGTCAGTTGACAGAGCCAACCCCGGGGCAGGCAGTATATGGATTTTTGCCGATGTTACCATTCAGAATGAACTGGAAGCCAGGCTGCAGCAAAGTCACGATCTACTGACCTCTCTTTCACAACAGATACCGGGGATGATCTATCAGTTCCAGCTGTTTCCCGATGGGCGCACCTGTTTCCCCTATGCCAGTGACGCAATCAGTGAAATCTATGGAGTCGAACCGCAGCATGTGCGTGAAGATGCCACACCGGTCTACGTCTTCCTGCACCCGGACGATTATGAAGGTATTGTCAGCTCGATCCAGGAATCGGCCCGCACGTTACAGCAGTGGGAATATGAATACCGGGTCGTACTGCCGAATCAGGGCGTCCGCTGGCGCTATGGCTGTGCGCGTCCGGAAAATCTGATCGACGGCAGCATCCTCTGGCACGGTTTCATAAATGACATCACCGCCCAGAAAAATCTGGAATCGCAGCTGAATTATGCCAAAGAAAAAGCCGAAGCCGCTACCAGGGCCAAGAGCTCTTTCCTGGCCACCATGAGTCATGAAATCCGTACTCCGATGAACGGCGTGATCGGCATGACCAGTCTGCTGCTGGACAGCGAACTCACTGCTGAACAGCGCGAGTTTGCCGAAATAGTACACAAGAGCGGCGAGAATCTGCTGTCGCTGATTAACGACATACTCGACTTTTCCAAGATCGAGGCCAGCAGACTGGATCTGGAGATGCTCGACTTCGATCTGCGCAGCACGCTGGAGGATACGGCCGAACTGCTTTCCCTGCGCGCGTCTGAAAAGGGGCTGGAACTGGTCTGCCTGATTGATCCTGCCGTGCCGTCCTGCCTGAGAGGCGACCCCGGCAGAGTGCGCCAGATCATCACCAACCTGGCCGGCAACTCGATCAAGTTCACCAACCAGGGTGAGATTGCTATTAGAGCGTCGCTCTCTTCAGTTAATGGCCATTCTGTTTCGATTCTGTTTGAGATCCAGGACACCGGCATCGGCATTCCGACTGATCGGCTTGAGGCGATTTTTGCTCCTTTCACCCAGGTCGATGGTTCCACCACCCGCAAATACGGCGGCACCGGACTGGGACTGGCCATCTGCAAACAGCTGGCAGAGATGATGGGCGGCGAAATCGGAGTTACCAGCGAAATCGGAACCGGCTCAACCTTCTGGTTCACGGTCCGTTTTGAGAAACAATCCACCGACAGTGCAGAAATATCACAAAAGCCAGAAGGCGCGAAGCGTGCAAACATTTCCGGTGCGCGGATCCTGGTGGTTGACGATAATGCAACCAACCGCAAGCTGATGTCTACGCTGCTGAATCACTGGGGGTGCCGCCATCTGCTTGCTGTTGACGGCGAAAGTGGTCTGGCCCAGCTCGTTGACGCTGCGAAAAGCGGTGATCCTTTCCACGTCGCTCTTCTGGACCAGGAGATGCCCGGTATGTCCGGCACCGAACTCGGCTGCCGCATCAAAGCCGACCCGCTGCTGGCTGAAACCCTGTTGGTGATGGTGACCTCGCTCGGCCAGCGGGGAGATGCTGCCGTTCTCGAAAAAGCCGGCTTTTCCGGGTATCTGTCTAAGCCGGTACGCCAATCACAACTGCATGACTGCATCGCTCTCGTCCTGGAGCGGTCTGACCAGGCTAGCTGCTTTTTGAATGCTACGGAGACGGCAGCTCTGCCACAGGGGATTATCACGCGTTACACCGTTGCCGAATGTGCCGAGCGGAGCGTACGAATCCTCCTGGCAGAAGACAATATCATCAACCAGAAAGTTGCGCAGAACATGCTGAAGAAGCTTGGCTACAAAACTGACGTGGTGGCCAGCGGTATGGAAACTGTCAAAGCACTGGAGCTGATCAGATACGATCTGGTACTCATGGATTGTCTGATGCCGGAAATGGACGGATTTGAGGCAACCGCCATGATTCGTGATCCGGGTTCGAACGTCCTAAACCATGATATACCGATCATCGCCATGACAGCCAACGCTATGCAGGGCGACCGTGAAAACTGCCTGGAAGCCGGCATGAATGATTATCTGGCCAAGCCGGTCAAGAAAGCAGACCTAGAGTTGATGCTGGATAAATGGCTGCAGAACAGTGCCGATAGAAGCAGCAATGCCTGAGCTGAATATGCGTAGAGCTTCCTTGCGGAAATCATTATGGACAGTATGGTCCAACCTCTGGAATAGTAAAATCTATCCAACGGTGGCAACATGAAAATTTCATATGAACACTTGAGCGAAGGCATAGCGGAACGCCTTGCGGCTGCGCGGAGAAAAGCTGGAATGAGCCAGACGGTCGTAGCAGGTGACTCACGCCGCCCGTTGATATTCTGCGGTACTTGAATATTTATCGACGTCCTGCTTTGAGGTTGATACCCAAATGTAAGGTCGGTAAAATTCATTTGTTCCGCTTTAATAACAGATGGTTACCGAGGATAATGCTGTTGAAGTGAAATTTGCCAATGGATACTATGAATTGATTGGTTATGCACTCGATTACGCCGACCAGGCAGGGAAAAAACTGGGTTACTATGATAATCTGGCATAACGCTGATTAACTTACTACGGGACAACCATGTCTGGATGATCAATTACGAGCTGACAAGCAAGATAGAAAACTTTCTGGATCTGCTGGATAAAGACATGGAGACAAAAAAACAGTGTAAAAGAGATCGTCAGTTAACTCTTGTTCTGGCGAGCCATTTCTCTAATACAGTTGCAAGTTGATCTTTGTTTACCGGTTTTGAAAGATAGTCATCCATTCCGGCGGCAAAACATTGATCGCTATCACCTTTAATTGCGTTAGCGGTCAAGGCAATAATAGGTACGGCATGGTTAAGGACTTTAGAAGCGCTGTCCCGGACGGCAACAGTTGCTTCATAGCCATCCATTTCCGGCATCATGCAGTCCATCAGCACCAGGTCATAATTGATCAACTCCAGCGCTTTAACCGCTTCAATACCATTGGCAACAACATCTGCTTTGTATCCCAGCTTTTTCAACATGTTCTGCGCTACTTTCTGGTTGATGATGTTATCTTCAGCCAACAGGATACGAATACTCCGTTCAGCGTATTCAGCTATAGTGTGGCGGGTGATAATACCCGGCTGCTCTGCTGGATGTGCTGTCTTAAGTCTTCCCAGAACCAGCGCGATACAGTCGTGAAGTTGCGACTGTCGCAGAGGTTTCGCCAGATAGCCGACAAATCCAATTTGTTCAAGGATGGCGGCGTCACCGCGCTGTCCAAGTGACGTGACCATCACCATCAGGGTCGATTGAAGGTGCGGATCTGCCTTGATACGACGACCAAGTTCGTGGCCGGCTAAACGTGGCATTTCCTGATCCAGGAAAGCCAGTTGGTAGGGATCGCCTTGTTGTACTGCTCCAAGCAGCATTGCCAGGCCCTCTTCTCCGTCAGTGGCCTCATCGTGGCGACATCCCCAATGATTCAGGAGAGTTGTTATCAGCAAGCGGTTAGTAGCGCTGTCGTCAACAACCAGTATCCGAACGCCGCTAATGTCAACCTGCTTAAGAGTATCAGAGTCTATGGTACCTTCAGCCGATGATACTGACGGAATGTCAAAACGAGCAGTAAACCAGAACGTAGAACCAAGCCCCTCTTCACTGGTAGCTCCAATCTCACCACCCATCAATTCAGCCAACTGCTTGCAAATGGCAAGACCCAGGCCGGTACCGCCATATTTACGGGTGGTAGAGCCATCGGCCTGGGTGAATGGTGTAAATACCGCCTCAAGTCTTGATGTGGGAATCCCGATGCCGGTGTCGTGAATTTCAAATAGTATCTCTACCGCGTCATTCAGCTTTGATTTACAGGACGCATGAATAACAACTTCACCCTGACAGGTAAACTTGATGGCATTGCCGGTCAGATTGGTGATGATCTGGCGTATCCTGCCCGGGTCGCCCTTAAGATGTGTCGGCACTGACGGATCAATGCGGCAGATCAACTCCAACCCTTTCTCGGCCGCACGTAAAGCGAGTAGTTCGACGGTATCTTCAAGCATGAAGCGCAGATCAAAGTCAAGTATCTCAAGATCCAGTTTACCGGCTTCGATCTTGGAGAAATCAAGGATATCATTAATCAGGGTCAGCAGGTTTTCGCCGCTCCTACGGACAATTTCAGCAAATTCCCGCTGTTCAGCAGACAGCTCTGAATCGAGTAACAGGCCGGTCATACCAATGACACCATTCATCGGGGTGCGGATTTCATGACTCATCGTGGCAAGAAAAGAGCTTTTGGCATGATTAGCATCTTCGGCCATATCTCTTGCAATCTCCAGTTCATGTTCAATCATTTTTCGCTCTTCTATGTCATTTCGAAGCAGTGCCTGCGACTGAATCAGTTTTGCTCTCTCGGTAATAAAAAGCCAGCCCACCCAATTTGTGATTATGATAATTATTAAAACTATGCCGCTGACGACCTTGACCTCGTGGTACCAGTTGGCGAGAATTTCACTATGGCCCAGACCGACAATTACAATCAACGGATATGGACTGATACGGGCAAAGGTGTTTATTCGTGATTTTTTATCAGTTGGCGCATAGACGAGGCCCGTCCCTGTTTCTGCTCCGGTTTCGATAAGACTTCGCAACTCTTTAGAGATGTTTTGCTGTCCAACATAGTTTCTGCTTTCCGGAGATTCAGGAAAACGGGTTAAGAACCTCATTTCAGCGTCACGAAGCACAATAACGCCGCTTTTTCCAATCTGCAGCCGTGAAAACGTGTGTTGGAAGGAATCAAGCAGATAACCGGCATAGACGATTCCCGCAAAAGAACCGTCAGAATTATTGAGACGACGTGCAAGGTATATAGTCCATTTGTTGGATATTTTACCGCGAAGAGGCTTGGAAATAACCAGGCCTGCTGTAGGGTTGTTTACGTGATTTTCAAAAAAGTCCCGATCATTAATATTGAGGTCAGTTCCCTCTGGTATTCCAAATATAACATCGCCATCCGAATTTGCTATTCGAAGATAGTCTACCAAAATACGGGATTTCAGGCCATCAAGGTAACTATTAACATTTTGCGAAGTTAATAATTTATGCTTTTTGAGTCGTGTAAATTCATCCCCAATGGCTTGAAGAGTTACATCGACAATTTTGATATCCCCGCCAACATCTTCCTTCAAAACTTGTGCAAGATTCTGGGTAGTGATGCGTGCCAATTCCTCAGAATGTTTCTTACTTGCCATCATATGATACGTAACAGATGCTATGATCAGTAAATTAAACAGGACGAGAACGGAAATGATTCTGAAGTTGTTTTTAATATGTTGAATCATAGAAGCTCCCATTGCCAATTTAAATACCATACAAAATCCACCCCGCAAAGTTATTATTGAGTACAGTTAATGCACTGCCTGGTAGTGCTTCATCTCGAAGTGTTGTTTTTATATATTTTTTATGGCACTCTTGCCGGCAGCAAAGTCTCGGCGGGAGGAACCTCGACAATGGGTGAAGATATACAAGAACAGATCAAAGAGCTTCTTAAAAAGCACAATGCAGTGCTGCTGGCGCACAATTACATGCGCGATGAAGTGCAGGCCATTGCTGATATCACCGGCGATTCATTAGCGCTTTCGATTGAAGCGGCCAAGACTGATGCGGATGTAATCGTTTTTTGCGGCGTACATTTCATGGCTGAATCAGCCGCGATCCTGTCGCCCGGCAAGAAAGTGCTGTTGCCGCGTGCAGATGCCGGTTGCCCGATGGCCGACATGGTGACAGCCGAAACGCTGGAACAGTTGAAATCTGAGCATCCTGGCGTACCGGTAGTGACCTATGTCAATTCTTCGGCTGAGGTCAAGGCTTACTCCGATATCTGCTGCACTTCGGCCAACGCACTCAAAGTCGTCAGATCTCTGCCGGAAGAAGAACTGATCTTTGTGCCGGATCGCAACCTGGGACGCTGGGTGGCAAAGTTTGTCCCCGAGAAACGTTTTATCTTTTGGGAGGGGTATTGTCCGACACATGAACGGATGACGTTGCAGGCCGTGCTACAGAAAAAAGTTGAGCATACCGATGCGCTCTTTATCTGTCATCCCGAAAGCGCCCCGCAGGTCTCGGCGCTGGCCGATCATGTCTGCTCCACCAGCGGCATGTACGACTACTGCCGCACCAGCCCCGCCACGAAATTCATTATCGGCACCGAGGCAGGAATTCTCTATAAACTGCGCCTCGACAGCCCGGACAAAGAATTCATTCTGGCCTCCCCGGCGTTGTTCTGCCCCAACATGAAGCTGACCTCGCTGGAAGATGTACTGCTTTCACTGCAGACTCTGTCACCGGTTATTACGGTGCCTGAAGATATCCGTATCAAGGCCAAAGCGGCGCTGGATCGGATGCTGGCAATCCCGCGCGACTGATAGTGTAGTCCACACGCCAGAGACAGAGAAGGCGACCGATTGGCCGCCTTCTCTGTCTCTGGCTCACTCCTTCACCCTTCGATTCCGCTCAGGGCACTGCCCCTTACTCCATCACGTCGCTTGTCATCGCATCGACGAGCTCATCCAGTGTTACGACCGACAGATCGGCCAGTTCCGGCCAGCGAAAGGCTCCGCTGCTGTCAACATGGATGGTTGCCGTTCCGGCAGCGCGCCCGACCTGCAGATCGAACAGATAGTCACCAACCATCACCGTCTCGGCGGGAGCACTCCGCCAGGCGGTGAGCAGTTTCTCGATCCCTTCCGGGTGAGGTTTGGGCTCGGCTTCAGCGCGACCTAGAATGTTGTTCTCACTGAAGAACTCTTTCAGACCGATCTGAGCAAGCGTATACAAGGCAATTTCACGTGTATTGCGGGTCAGGATACCAACCCGGACGTTGCGTTGAAGCAACTCTTCGAGCAGTCGTCCGGCACCGGGAGCAGCGGCAGTTTTTTCCGCCAGCTCATATTCTATCTCGATCAGACGGGCGCGGCGCTGCGCCGCTTCTTCGGAGGAGAGCGAAGATAAGAACTGTAGAATATCGACGTCGGCATCGGTCATGCCGAGTGAATGCCTGATAGCCGGAAAATCATGAACCGGAATGGTCAAGGTTCCATCAAGATCAAAGATCCAGCAAGGTCGGGCGAGGATGTGATGGCGGGTATTCATGGCGGCAGAGTACCTGTTTTATGCTATTCAGGCAATGGCTGATTACAGCAGGTACAGAAACCACATCGGAACACTTTTGTCCGCCTCTTGCGCTCTTCCGGTGTTTTGTCTATAGTGTGGTCTCTTCAAATTTCATGAGAAACACTGCAGGAAGCAAAGGATTAGTCTCCATGTCGCATGCTCTCGATATCGCCGCCGGCACCGTTACAATGCGCCCCTACGTTTTTGCCTTTTTCGGCGCTTTTCTGCTGGCTTGCGTTCCGCATGTCGGCTGGCGACGCACGTTCATATTCACTGTAGCGGGCTACCTGATCGCTTTCGGCTCGGAGTGGCTCTCAATCAACACCGGTTTCCCCTACGGCTGGTACTATTATATTGATGCTACCAGCAGCCGGGAATTGTGGATCGCCGGTGTACCATTCTTCGATTCGCTCTCCTACGTTTTTCTGGCCTACTGCAGCTACGCCACGGCTCTGTTTATCCTCTCGCCGCTCAAAGCTTGGCGCTGGAACGTGATGACGCTGGAGACCCGCTCCATCAGGCGCTCATTTTCGGCACTGCTGCTGGGCTCTTTCCTGCAGACCTTTCTGGATATCATCATCGATCCGGTGGCTCTCCAGGGGCGGCGCTGGTTCCTTGGGCAGATCTACGGATATCGCGAACAGGGCATCCACTTCGGCGTACCGCTTTCCAATTATGGCGGCTGGCTGGTGACCAGCTTCTGCCTGGTGGCCGCTTTTCAGCTGATTGACGCACGCCGCTCTGCTGACGCGCCGCCGGGAGTTGTCACGCTCCCCTTCCGTTCCCTGCTGGGACCGATCCTGTACCTTTCGGTGCTGGTTTTTAACATCAGCACCATGCTGATCATCGGAGAACGGTTTATGGCGCTGTGCGGCATCCTGACCTATACGCTGCCGGTTCTGATCGTGACAATTCTGGCGCTGCGTCGCGTAAATCGGTGTTCAAAGGAAGAGTTGGGAGAACATCTGCGTGACTACCCCTGGTCGGCAGCCGGCGGGGTTTTAAAGAAGGGGAATCAGGCGCCGTAGGGCCAATGTCAGGCTCTGCGAAGCGATGCGACTGTTGTTTGACAGTCGTACCAGCTGTGGAATGATGCGCGGCTTGCGGAGAATCGTCAGCAGGACCCGGGCGGGGCGGATGCGCAGGCTGCTGTCGCAGAATTCATCCAGCGAAAAATCAAGTTCTTCACTAGCGGGGTCGCTGACAGAGCGAATGGCGATTAGCGGAATCCCGTTTTCTGCCGCTATCCGGGCGATTGCGAAGCTCTCCATCTCGACTACCGGACAGAGAAAGTCGTTATTCAGCAATCCGGCCAGCCACCGTTTCGACATGACTGTCGAGGTGCCGACAAAAGTTCCCGCGCAGACAGGAAAAGAATCTGCAGCTCCTTCTGTCGCAAAGCGCTCTGCCACCGCCGGAATATTCACCGCCACCTGCTGGATGCCGCTTACAGCCGCCTGCAGCAGGGTCGTCGCTACGACAACGCTACCAACGTGCAACTCCGGCGCTATCCCGCCACAGTATCCGGCAGAAACGATCAGGTCGGGCCGATTGGCAGCAACAATTGCCAGCGTTGCCCGCGTGGCGTTATCAAACCCCATGCCGGACTCCAGCAGCAGAAACTCATGGCCTGCCGAAGGAATACGCAGCGCCTTGAAGCCGCCGACCTGGTCAGTAACTCCCGGTCCGAGACAACTCCTGACAGCCCGGAACTCCTGAGGCATGGCGGTTATAATTGCAATATTCATAACGTAAACTCCTGCCGGAAATGTACACTCTTCGTCCCCGTCATGTAAAGTGCCACGTAGTTGAGATTGGAGCAGAAATCAGAGATGGGCATATCATCACATCCTTCAACGGTTACCATGCCGCCGGGCACCAGACCGTACCCCGCAATACTCGACTTTCTCTGCGTCCGTTTTCCGCACATCGCACGGGATATCTGGCAGCAGCGTATTACAGAAGGAAAGATCTACAGTGAGGATGGTAGACCGTTAACAGAAGAAAGCTGCTATGTGCCGCAGGGGCGCCTCTTCTACTTTCGCGAGGTAGCCAGTGAACCGCTGGTTCCGTTTGCCGAAAAAATCCTGTTTCAGGACGATCATCTGCTGGTTGCCTGCAAGCCGCATTTCCTGCCGGTCACGCCGGGCGGCCGTTATGTGCAGGAATGCCTGCTGAACCGACTGCGCCGCAGCACCGGAATCGAAGAGTTGGCACCGTTGCACCGCATCGATCGCGAAACAGCCGGGATCGTCCTTTTTTCGGTAAATCCCGAATCTCGTAGTCGTTTTGCTGATCTTTTTCTAAAAGGAATGGTCGAGAAAATCTATCTGGCAATTTCTGCCACTCTGCCGCCTCTCGGAAAACGGGAGTGGCAGATAGAAAACAGAATCGAGCGCGGAGAACCCTGGTTCCGGATGGCGGTAGTGCCGGGCAGGGTTAATGCCCGTTCGACGATTTCGCTCCTGGATATACAGCACAATCGGGCCTTGTTTCAACTGCATCCGCACACCGGCAAGACCCACCAATTGCGGATTCATCTGAGCGAGCTGGGATGCGGTATTGAACACGACCGCTATTACCCGAAGTTGCAGCCGGAACGTGCTGATAACTTCCAGACGCCGCTGCAGTTACTGGCTAAATCCGCGTTTTTCCGGGATCCGCTGAGTGGGGTCGAACGGGAGTTCGTTTCTGAACGGGAGTTGATCTGGTGATTACCGAATTTCATAGTCATCCACTTTTTCTCCTCATTCGCACCAGCCAGAAGCTACTCAATATCTTCAATCTTCACGCCGCCAGCCTGTATATGTGCAAATTCAGACAGATCCTTTATTTCAACATCCAAAGCACAGTCAATGTTTTCCATCGTTTCGAGGGATGGGGTCGTTACGGCTGAATGAGGAATGGTGCTATTTGATCATATTGTGAAAACTGCCGGTCGGCACTTACAAGGTGGGATCTATGCATTACGGAGGTGGCAATGATGATACGATCCTGCGGATCTTTGTGATGTTCGGGGAGCGAGGCTGCAAGACGGGCAATTTCTGCCGATACGGGAAGGCAGGCTACACCGGCATCTAAAAAAGCAGCAGAAAACCAGTCGTCCAGATCGATATCAAGCTCAATTCTGCCGTGTCGTGAAAGCCATTCTATTTCAAAACATGAAATCGCAGATACAAAAACCTCTTCCTCGTTTTCAATGCGTTCAATCAAAAAAGCCGGCAACTTTCCCGGCGTTCCGTTTATCCACCATAACCAGATGTGAGTATCCAGCACAATCATTCGGATAATCCCCAGTCCTGTGATGAAGCCGTCGAAAAAACGTCACCAGTTTCCCGGATTTTTCCATACAAAGAGCGTGGTGCCTTTCTTAATGGTATCGATAAGGTTTTTTGCTCATGAATAAGCATAATCACCTCAACGGTTTGTCCTGGCGGCAGAAGCGGGA
>Ga0194037_1001003_pt1 | contig 21137 bp, 22 predicted proteins | sample JunL306m_MetaG_FD_148653 | JGI IMG/M metagenome (GOLD analysis project Ga0194037, IMG submission 148653) | Anoxic zone freshwater microbial communities from boreal shield lake in IISD Experimental Lakes Area, Ontario, Canada - Jun2016-L304-6m | ecosystem: Environmental > Aquatic > Freshwater >...
AAAAGAGAACCACAGATGAACAGGATAGACGCAGATTCTAACATGGTCGTGCCAGCAACCGCTCCACCTCGCGGGCCTGTTGCGGGGTGTCGACGCCGGGCGAGGTGTCGTGCGTGAGCAGGACCTTGATGGATGCACCGTTTTCCAGGGCGCGGAGTTGTTCGAGCGACTCCGCTTGTTCGAGTGGTGAGGGCGGCCAGCTGACGAAGCGTTCGAGGAACGCGCGGCGGTAGGCGTAGATCCCCTTGTGGCGCAGCACCGGCAGACCCGCCACCGCGTGGCGGAAAAACGGCAGCGGCGAGCGCGAAAAATACAACGCCCGGCCATCCAGCGCGGTCACCACTTTCACCACGTTCGGGTCGCTCACCGCCGGATCGGCCGGGTCCAGCGGGTTGGCCGCAGTCGCCATGTCGAGCGCCGGGTTGGCCGTCATGGTGCGCACCAGTTCGTCGATGAGCGCGGGGTCGATCAGCGGTTCATCGCCCTGGATATTGACGATGTGGGTGGCTTGCGGCACTGCCCGGACCGCCTCGGCGATGCGATCGGTGCCGGTCGGGTGGTCCGGCGAGGTCATCACGGCTTTGCCGCCAAAGGCGGCCACGGCTTCGAGAATGCGCACATCGTCGGTGGCGACGAGCAGCTCATCGAGCCGTGCGCACTGCCGGCAGCGCTCCCAAACGTGCTGGATCAGCGGTTTGCCGGCGATGAGATGCAGCGGCTTGCCGGGAAAGCGGGTGGAGCCCCAGCGCGCTGGCAGGACACCGAGAACATGAAAAGTGGCAGAGGAATGAGGCACGCTCGCAAAAGGTTGGGCGAGCGTAAGACATGGATCGGCCAGCGGACAAGAGCGGTTTCGCAAAATCATCCAGCGGTGCGGTCGGCGAGGACCAGCAATCTTTCCAAGTGCGCGTCCCGGTGCAACAACTCCGCCTTGTGGTGTTGCGCACAAGCGACCACCAACACGTCCGCCAAGGCCTTTTCTGGAATATCAATCGTCGTTTTCATGGAATCCAATTTCACACTTTTTTGGAATCCTTCAAGCTGAAATCCCTGAATTTCAAGATTCCCTGCCCGCGCGATTTGGGCGACAATCCCCGCCATGGCCAAGGGACACGAGATTCACCAAGCACGGATGATGGCGCTGCAAGGCCTGGGCAAGGACCTCGCACGACGGGCCAAATCCAAGTGCGAGCTCACCGGTGCCGCCGGGGTGGCGCTGCGCCCCTACGAAGTGCCGCCGGTGGGGACCGAACCGGAACTCGACCGCACCCTGCTCCTCACCGCCGAGTGCGTCGAAATGCTCGAGCATCCCCGCCGCCTGGCCGGCCGCGGCTGGCAGTGCTTGGCGGAAGCCGTCTGGAGCGAGATGCCCGCGGTGCAGGTGGTCGCCTGGCGGATGCTCCACGAACTGGCCAAGCGCGAGGACTGGGCCCGCGAGGCGCTCGATGAAGTCTTCCTGGACCCCGAGGTCGAGGACTGGGCCAAAGCCTCGGTGCTGTAAGCCATGCTCCTCTGGGATTCAAAATGCTGCCGCGGCCAGGATTGCCCGTTTCCACCCGCAACTTCGCCCGCGCAAGCCGGTTGAATGAGCCATGCTGAGCGCCGCAGCCACCGCGCGACCCGTTTTCCGACCGATGGAGAATCCACCCACGCCCCTTCACTCCGCGGAGACCGCCTTGGACTTCGCGCTGATGGAGCGCATCGGCGCCGGCGACCACGCGGCGTTCCGGCAACTGGTGGAAATCCATCAGAATGCGGTCATCGGCACCGTCGCCAAGATGTTAGGAAATCCGAACGACGCCGAGGACATCGCCCAACAGGTGTTTCTGCGCATCTGGCGCAACGCCAAGCGCTACCGCCCGGACGCCAAATTCACCACCTACATCTTCACCATCACGCGCAACCTGGTGTTCAATGAAACCCGCCGCCGCAGCCGCAAAAAGGAAGTCTCCGCCGATGAACGCCAGGAAAATTCCAACCAGCTGCTCGCCGATCGCCCGGACCGCCAACCCGATGCCGAGCTGCTGCAGGGTGAACTCCAACAGGCGGTCGATGCCGCCATCGCCGCGCTGCCCGAAACCCAACGCCTGGCAGTGGTGCTGCGGCGCTACGAGCAGCTGTCCTACGAGGAAATCGCCAAGGTGCTCGAACTCTCCGTCTCCGCGGTCAAGAGCCTGCTGTTCCGGGCCCGCAGCTCGCTGCGCGAGGCGCTGAGCGGGTATTTGGAGGACTGATTTGCGGATTGCCAAGCGCCCCGCCCGCGACTAGTCTCCCTCCCCGCAGCCGCCCAATCCGGGACTGCGCGCCGAATCATCTCTTCACCACCGTGGGATTTTTGGATGCCATCAAACGCTGGCGCTTGGCCCAAATGGGCCTCTCGTCGGGCAAAAAACGCCGCGTTCACCATGAACACCCGGTCGTCCAAATCTTGGAGGACAGCGTCTGGGTGAAGTTCTCGCTCTACGCCACCTTCACCGTCATCTGCGCCGTGATGGTGCTGCGCTCCGCCCCCGGCACCTCGTTTGCCGAGGATCCGCTCAAAGGCACGCTCTACGGCTTCATCGTCGCGGTCACCGCGGTGGTGATGTTCCACGTCAGCCTGCAATCCTCCTGCCGCCGCAACAGCCGGGTCGTGCTGGTGCTCGGCGGCCTCATCGGCCATCTGGTCTTGGTCAAAGTGGCGATGCGGCTGGTGGACGCGCAATACCTCCCCGAGGTATACCGGTTTCTCGTCGTCCCCTTCGCGCTGGCCCCGATGCTCCACGCGGTCTTGTTAGGCCGGGCGGTCGGGGCGTTTTCCGCGGTCTTTGTCACCTTGATCGGCTGCCTGTTCGTCCCGCAGGGCGAGGCCCTGGGCTACATGATCCTGAGCTTGTGCGGCGGCATGACCAGCGTCCTGCTCGCCCACCAGGTGCGCAAGCGGCTGCAACTCCTGCAAGCGGGCATCTCCGCCGGAGCGGTGACGCTGCTGCTCGCGCTGCTGCTGGGACGGCTGGACATCCCGTCGTGCTTCGGCCCCAACGCCGTGGATCACCTGCAACTGCTGGCCACCGGCGGTGCCGCCGCCTTCGGCACCGGGGTGCTCACCGCACTGCTCATCAGCGGCCTGCTGCCGCTCTTTGAAGGCCTGTTCCGCCTCACCACCGACATCAGCTGGCTGGAACTCAGTGATTTGAACCACAAACTGCTGCGCCAAATGCAGCTGGAGGCCCCTGGCACCTTCCACCACAGCCTGGTCGTCGCCGCCCTGGCCGAAGCCGCCGCCGAAAAAATCGGTGCCAACGCCCCGATGTGCCGGGTCTGCGCGTATTTCCATGACGTCGGCAAACTGACCAAGCCCGGCTATTTCATCGAAAATCAGCACGACGGGGTGGAGAACCCGCACGACGCGCTGACGCCCACCATGAGCGCGCTGATCATCATCGCTCACGTCAAGGATGGGGTTGATTTGGCCGTCAAACACCAACTCAACCCCCGCATCATCGACGTGATCCAGGAACATCACGCCGATTCCCTGGTCTTTTTCTTCTACCGCCGCGCCCAGGATCAGCAAAAACTCGAACTCGAAAAAGTCGACCGCCGGCTCGGCAATCCAGAGGACCTGCCGACCGTCGACGAGAAAAGCTTCCGCTACCCGGGGCCACTGCCCAGCACCCGTGAGAGCGGCATCATCGCGCTGGCGGATTCAGTCGAAAGCGCGTCGCGCACCCTCAAAAATCCGACCACGGCCCGGATCCGCACGCTGGTGGAAGACCTCGTCCGGGCGCGCATCCATGACGGCCAACTCGACAATTGCCCACTGACGCTGCGGGAGTTAGCCATCATCAAGGACAGCTTTGGCACCACCCTGCGCAGCATGTTGCACAGCCGCATCGACTATCCCAAGGACGAGGACCGCCCGTCCGCGACGGGCCGGCGCGCGACACCCACCCGCGACACCTCTTACGGTGAGCGGGTCATTCCCATGCCCAAAAGCGCGTCCGGTCGCTAACCCCCCACCCTTTCCCATGTCGCCCGAAGTCATCATTGGCAACTATCAGACCAGCGCCGAGATTCCGGAATGCTGGCTCACCGCCCTGGAGAATGTCGCGCAACAGGCGGTCGACCTGGCGCTCGCCCACGCCGCCTGCGAGGACTCGCCACTCCGCCATCTGGCGACCCTGGAAGTCGCGCTGGTGGACGATCCCACCAGCGACCGCGTCCACCGCGATTTCATGAATCTGGAAGGTCCCACTGATGTGATCACCTTTCACCACGGCGAAATCGTCATCGGCGCGGAGGTCGCCTGGCGCCAGGCGGCGGAATACGCCGAGCCGTTCGCCCGCGAGATCCTGCGCTATTTCATCCACGGCCTGCTGCACCTCGCCGGCCACGAGGACGCGCTGCCCGCCGAGAGGGCCGCGATGGAGGCCGCCCAGGAAACCATCGTCGCACAATTATGGTCCCCTGAGTTGCAAGTTCGCATCAACCTATAACGTATCCGCCACCAACCTATTACGCATCCTCACCCATGAACCGTCGCTCCTTTCTCATGACCACCGGCCAATCCGTCGCCCTCACTGCCGCCGCCGCCTCGCTGGCCACGCGCCTCGATGCGGCCGACGCCGCCGCCCCGGGCACCCGCATCAACCACTCGGTGTGCAAATGGTGTTACGGCAGCATCCCGCTCGAAGACCTCTGCGCCGCCGGCAAGGACATGGGCCTCAAGTCCATCGAATTGCTGATGCCGCCGGAATTCGCCACCCTGCAAAAATACGGCCTCACCTGCGCCATGGTCTCCTACCCCAAAGGCAAGACCGCCGCCGGCGTGGACGTCGGCGGCATCGCCAAAGCCTTCAACCGCCTCGAACACCACGACGCGCTGGTCGCCGCCTACGAACCCCACCTCGCCGCCTCCGCCGCGGTCGGCGCCAAACAAGTGATCTGCTTCTCCGGCAACCGCGACGGCATGGATGACGCCCAGGGCCTCGCCAACTGCGCCACCGGCCTCAAACGCCTGCTGCCGCTGGCGGAAAAACTCGGCATCAAACTCGTCATGGAGTTGCTCAACAGCAAGGTCAACCACAAGGACTACATGTGCGACTACAGCCACTGGGGCGTGGAACTCTGCAAGCAGCTCGACAGCGCCAGCTTCGGCCTGCTGTATGATATCTATCACATGCAAATCATGGAGGGCAACGTCATCGCCACCATCCGCGACAACCACCGCTGGTTCGCCCACTACCACACCGGCGGCGTTCCCGGCCGCAACGAGATCGACGACACCCAGGAGTTATACTATCCGGCCATCATGCGCGCCATCGCCGACACCGGCTATCAGGGCTACGTCGGCCAGGAGTTCATGCCCAAGCGCCCCGACAAGATCGCCAGTCTCAAGCAGGCCGTCGCCATCTGCAGCGTGTGACGCGGCTACCGCGCCTGATAGATCACCTGCTGCAGGTAGAGCCCGCCGGCGGGGGCGCAGTTGGGAGCCTTGCCGCGCGGCAGGCCGGGGGGCTGGTCAAGCAGGGCGGCGAGGTCGTCGAGGCGCAGGCGGCCGTGGGCGGCATGAACGGCGGCACCGGTGAGCAGGCGGCACATCTTGTAGAGAAACCCGTCGCCGACCCAGGTGATGCGGTAGCCATCAGCGAGGGTTTCCAGGTCGGCGCGGCGCAGCGTGCGCAACCAATCCATGTCCGGCAGCTCGTTGCCGCGGTAGGCGGCGAAGGCATGGAAATCATGCCGCCCGGTGAACACGGCCAGCGCCCGCTCCAACAACCCGGCGTCCGCCAACCGCGGCAGGTGCCAGGCCAGCCCGGCCTTGAGCGGCGGCAGAACGGCGGCCGTGCACAGGTCGTAGTGATAGATCTTGCCGGTCGCGGAGAAGCGGCTGTGGAAGTCCGCGTCCACTTCCTCGCAGGCGAGGATGCGGATGGTGGCGGGGAGCTTGCAATTGAGCGCCGGCACCCAGTTGCGGGGCTGCATCGAACTCGCGGGCGGCGCGTCGAAATGCGCGATCTGGCCGAGCGCGTGGACCCCGGTGTCGGTGCGGCCGGAGCCATGGAGCGTGAGCGGTTGCTTGGCCACTGCCGCCAGCGCCTGCTGGACGAAATCCTGCACTGTCTGGCCACAGGCCTGCATCTGCCAGCCGTGATACGGGCGTCCGTCATAGGCGATGGTGAGTTTGAGGCGCATCCCGCGGTTTTTTTCAAGCAATGACAGTCACCCGCGCGGCACAAGCCGAAATTTTTAGCGAGAGAGTTTCGCCGCCCGCGACGTAGTGTCCCGCGTATGAAACCGCTGCTCATTCTCGGACTCAGCGCACTCACCGCCACCGCCGGGGATCTGCCCGGCTGGAACCTCGTATGGGGCGACGAATTCGACCACCCGGGCCAGCCCGACCCAGCGAAATGGAGCTATGAAACCGGCTTGGTCCGCAACCACGAGCAACAATTCTACACCGACAATCGCCGCGAGAACGCCCGCGTGGAGGACGGCAAACTGATCCTGGAGGCCAGGAAGGAACCCATGGGCGGCGGCCAATTCACCTCCGCCAGCGTGATTTCCCGCGGCCACGCCGCCTGGACCTACGGCCGGATCGAAGTGAAGGCGAAGTTACCCGCCGCCCGCGGCACCTGGCCGGCGATCTGGCTGCTGCCCAACGATATCAGCACCGTCCCTTGGCCGCGCTGCGGGGAAATCGACCTCATGGAGCACGTCGGCCATGATCCGGGCCGCGTCCATGGCACGCTGCATTGCGAAGCCTTCAACCACGTCAAACACACCCAGCGCGGTGCCATTCAGTCAGTGCCCACGGCCAGCAGCGAGTTCCATCTCTATGCCATGGACTGGTCCGCCGAGCGCATCGTGATGCAAATCGATGGTGCCAGCTACGCCACCTTTGAGCGCAAACCCGGCGACACGCCGGCGGAATGGCCGTTCAACAAGCCGTTCTACCTGATTCTGAACCTCGCCATCGGCGGCGGCTGGGGCGGCCAGCAGGGTGTCGATGACAGCGCGTTCCCCCAGCGCATGGAGGTGGATTACGTGCGCGTCTACCAGAAAAAATAGCCTCAATCCTCCGCTGCGGACGCCAGCTGCATGGCCGCCTCAAGGGCTTTGACCCGCTCGATGAGCTTGGGCAGGCGGCGCACATGGGCGCGCAGCTTCATCTCCTCGCGGAACGGCTGGGCCGGAAGGCCGGAATACACCTGGCCCCCGGCGAGATTGGTGGTCACACCGGCGCGGCCGGTGAGCGTGGCATGATCGCCGATTGTGACATGACCGACGGTGGCCGCCTGGCCGGCCATCGTGACATAGTCGCCGAGACGGGTGCTGCCGGAGATGCCGACCAGCGCCACAATCAGGCAGTGCTTGCCGATCACGCTGTTGTGGCCGATCTGGACCAAATTGTCGATTTTGGTGCCCTCGCCAATCACCGTCTTGCCGAAGCGGGCGCGGTCGATGGTGGTGTTGGCACCGATCTCGACGTCATCGCCGATCTCGACGATGCCAACCTGGTCGATTTTGACGTGGCGGCCGCCCTCAAGCTGATAGCCGTAGCCATCCGACCCGATGACCGCGCCGGGCTGCAGCACAACCCGCTCGCCTAACAAACAACGCTCGCGCACCGTCACATTGGCCATCAGGTGGCAGTCGCGCCCGATGCGCGCGTTCTCGCCGACCACGCTGTTAGGCCCGATGACCGAGCCGTCGCCCACGACGGCACCCGCCATGATGACGGCACCGGCATGCACACAGACCTTGTCAGGATCCAGGATGGCGGTGGGGTCCACCGCGGCTTGCGGGTGGATGCCCGGGGTAAACCTGCGGCTGGCGGCGGCAAAATGCCGGACAACCACCGAGAAGGCGAGTGTCGGGTTGTCCACCGCAATCAAGGCGGCACCCGCCGGCCCGTCGCCCACCCCGCGCGGCACGATCACCGCGGCGGCCTGGGTGAGCAGAAATTGACTGTGATACTTCTCGTTGCCCAGGAAGCTGACATCACCGGGCCCGGCCAGATCGAGCGAATCCATCCCGGTGATGGACAAGTCGAGCCCACCCCGGACGATGTCACCATCGACCCAGCGCGCGAGCTCGGATAGCGTGAGAATCAATGCCAACGTGGAAATTGGCTGGATTACTTCTCGGCCCCGCCGGCAGGTGCGGGTTGCGGAATTTCCGGTTTGGCATCGCCTTCGGTCGGCAGCGAACCGGCCGGCGCGTCCTTGTTGAGCGACTTGAGCAAGCCGGCGGTGATGTCGGTGGCGTCCTTGGTGTAAAGCAGGAATGGCACCTGCGAGGTGCTGAGTCCCGATTTGTCGAAGACGTAGTCGAAGTTGTCGACCTTGGCCTGTTCTTCGACGAGCTTGCGGATTTCCTCAAGGATGCCCTTCATGCGCTGCACCATTTTCTCGTTGAGGGCTTGGTTGCGGCGTTGGAGGAATTCGCGGCGCTCGCGATCCAGGGCGATGCCTTCCTGCTGCTGGCCTTGCCAATCCTTGAACAGCGTTTGTTTCTTCGAGTCGTTGATCGCGGGATCCTCGAGCTGCTTGCGCAGGTTGCCGAGGTTTTCCTCGAGGTCGCGGATCCGGGCGAGGCGCTCGTTGTTGTCCTTTTGGATCCGGGCCCGCTCGACATTGATCTGTTTCTGCGCCTCGTTGGTGCGGTAATACTGCTTGAACAGCTCCTGCATATCCACCGTGGCGATGTTGAGTTTGCCATCTTGCGCGGCCGGAGCAACGGCGATGAGGGATGCCGCCAGAGCGGTGCTGAGAAAACGACGGATGAGTGTCATTGGTTGATGAGTTGAGGTTGGGAAAGCGGCTATCGGGGCGCAAGCTGACGGCAAAACCCCCGCCCGTCAAGGCTCATCCCAACGACAGACGATTTGCGAGGCGTCCTCGATGGGGCTTGTCTCGAGCCACCTTGGCGTTTGACCGTCCGGTTGCGGGCAGCTAGGGTGCGCCGCGATGACGATTGACCAATACGCGAACCGCTTTGTGTGCGACCTGGTGGCCTACGAGCCCGGCAAGCCGATCGATGAAACCGCCCGCGAGCTCGGAATCGATCCGGCGCTGATCGTCAAGGTGGCCTCCAACGAGAACCCGCTCGGGCCGTCGCCGCTGGCCAAAGTGGCGATGCGCGCCGCCCTCGAGGAGGCACACATTTATCCGGATGGCGGCGGTTACCGGCTGCGCACCGGGATCGCGGAGGAGCTGGGCCTGGACCGCGCCAACGTGGTGCTCGGCGGCGGTTCCAACGAGATCATCGAATTGCTCTGCCACACGTTTCTCAACCCGCAGGCGGAATTGATCGCCGCGGAGCACGCCTTTGTGGTTTACAAACTGATGGCCACCCTGTTCGGGGCGAAATACGTCGAAGTGCCCGATCCGGGCTTCATCCACGACCTGGACGCGATGGCCGACGCGATCACGCCCGCCACGCGCTTGGTGTTCATCGCCAACCCGAACAACCCGACCGGCACCATGGTCGACCAGGCAGCCATCGACCGCTTCATGGACCGGCTCCCGCCGCACGTGATCGCGGTGTTCGACGAGGCCTATATCGAGTTTCCCGAGGCCGCGCCCGACACGCTGCGTTATGTGCGCGAAGGCCGCAACGTCTGCGTGCTGCGCACCTTCTCGAAAATCCACGGCCTGGCAGCGCTGCGGGTCGGCTACGGCCTGACCCCCGCTCCCCTCGCCGGATTGCTGCAAAAGGCCCGCCAGCCGTTCAACGTCAATGCCATCGCCCAGGCCGGCGCATTGGCCGCCCTGGCCGACAAGGAGCACACCCGCAATACCTGGAAAAACAACCGCGCGGGCATGACTTTCTACGAGCAGGCGTTGCGCGACCGCGGCCTGGAATACGTGCCCAGCCACGCGAATTTCCTGCTGGTCAAAACCGGCGGCGGCGACCGCGTCTTCCACGCCATGCTCCAGCAGGGCGTCATTGTCCGCGCGATGAGTTCCTACAAACTGCCCGAGTGGATCCGCATCTCCATCGGCACCCCGCCCCAAAACCAGCGCTGCCTGGCAGTGCTCGATGCCGTGCTGGCCACGGCCTAACGGGTAATCCCGGGACGGAAAATGGAAACGTCATGCCAGCTTTTTTGAACCACTGATTGAACTGATTTGTCACAACCGAGCGAAGCGAGATGGCCGAAGGCAAATTTCACTGAAAGAATCAAATCGATCTATCAGCCTACAAAGGAAAATGGAAACCACGGATTAAACGGATTTAATTTTCCTATTTAGGATCCGTGGCTGGTTCACCTTTTAGGTGGCGAGACCGAAGTTGCAACCTATTAACAATCAGTTCAATCAGTTCAATCAGTTCAATCAGTGAAATCAGTGGTTCTCATACCCCCTTGTCGAATGGACCCTCAGCGCACGACCATCGCCGCTGTCGCCTCGCCGCCCGGCGTCGGCGCGGTTTCGCTGGTGAGGATTTCCGGGCCGCAGGCACTCGCAGTGGCGGACCGGGCCACCGACGGCAGGGTCTCCAGCCAAGCCCCACGGACCGCACGCCACTGCCGGGTGCGGGATGCTGCGGGCCGGGTCATCGACGACGGCTTGCTCACCGTCTTCCCCGGTCCTCACAGCTACACCGGCGAGGACTGTGTCGAATTCTCCGGCCATGGCGGCATCCTGGTCACCCGCGAGGTGCTCGAGCGCCTGCTCGCCTGCGGCGCGACACCCGCCGCCCCGGGCGAGTTCACCCGCCGCGCGTTCCTCGAGGGCAAGCTCGACCTCACCCAGGCCGAAGGCGTGATGGATCTCATCGCCGCCCAAACCCGGCTCTCGTTGCGCGCCGCCCGCAGCCAACTCGACGGCGTCCTCGGCCGCCGAACCACCGCGGCCCGCGATTCCTTGCTCGAAACCCTCGCCCACCTCGAGGCCTGGATCGACTTTCCCGAAGAGGACATCGACCCGCAAACCGGCACCCGGCTCCGCGCGCGGGTCCAGGAAGTGCTGGCCACCGTCGATTCCCTGTTGGCCACCGCCGACCAGGGACGGATCCTGCGCGAGGGCGTGCGCACCGTGATCTGCGGCGCTCCCAACGTCGGCAAATCCAGCCTGCTCAACCGCCTGCTCGGCTTCGAGCGGGCCATCGTCAGCGACCTCGCCGGAACCACCCGCGACACCATCGAGGAAACCATCACCCTGCACGGCCTGCCGCTGCGCCTCATCGATACCGCCGGCGTGCGCACCGCATCCGACTCACTGGAGGCGGAGGGCATCCGGCGCACCGTGAGCCAGATCGAGGCGGCCGATCTGGTGCTGGAAATCGCCGACGCCAGCCAGCCACGCGTCGCCGCCGCCGTGGCACCCGCTGCCACCGCCCGGCATTTGCTGGTTCTCAACAAGCTCGATCTTGGCGAGCACCCGTCGTGGACAAATGCCCCCGCCGTGCGCCTGTCCTGCACCTCCGGCGAGGGCTTTGACGCGCTTGCCGCCACCATCCGCGACTCGCTCCACTTCGGCGAGGTCGATTGGGGCGATCACGCCGTGGCCATCAACGCCCGCCACCAGGCCAGCCTGCTGGCCGCCCGTGTGGCCATCCTCGCCGCCCTCGCTCTGCTCGACGATCCGGCCGCCGACCCCGAACTCGCCGCCATCGACCTGCGCGAGGCGCTCGACGCGCTGGGCGAGATCCCCGGCCGGGTGGACACCGAGGATTTGTTAGGCGTGATCTTCAGCCGCTTCTGCATCGGCAAGTAGGTCATTCAGCTGGCCGGGCCCGGAATGCGTCATCCCAGCTCTCATAATTAATGCGACGGTAGGGCGTGGCGGTTCGCCGCGCCGTGATTTCGCGGATGCGGCGATGCCTCGGCAGCCCCTGCACCGCGCCGTGGCGCCGCCCGCAAGCGAGCGGAAAGTCGAAAATACCCCTTTTACAGAACAGCGATCCTTGGTATTTTCCAGGCATGGCTAGCCTCGCTGAAGTCAAACAACAAGTAGCCGCGTTACCCGTGGAGCAAAGAGCATCTTTGGCTAGTTTCCTTCTCCATTCGCTGCCCGATCTGGATTACGACGTTTCTGATGAGGAAGTTGCCGAGAGATTCCGGCAGACACAGGCTGGTGAAATCGAGACACTCTCCATGTCCGAGTTGCGCGATGCGGTGTTATCAGACCGGGGACGCTGATGCCAAGGTTCCACCTGCTAGTTCGACGCGACGCGACCCACGCGATTCGCCACTACGACTCGATCAGCGATGCGCTCGGAGACGATTTCTGGACAAATTTCGAGCAGATGTGCCGCCGCGTTGAGTCTCACCCCGAGCGCTTTCACTTCGATGCGAATGGCTGGCGGCGGGCCAATCTTAAGCGATTTCCCTATCACCTGCTTTTCTACGAAGAGCTCGATGGCGTGCGAATCATGGCGCTGCGTCACAATCGCCGAAATCCACGATTCGGATTGCGCCGAACGTAGATCGGCTTGGCACCCTGGGCGAGATCCCCGGCCGGGTGGACACCGAGGATTTGTTAGGCGTGATCTTCAGCCGCTTCTGCATCGGCAAGTAGGTCATTACACCGCGCCCAGGATGCGCGCCGTGTCGAAATCGTAGGGCGTGAGCTCGAGGCGCAGCTCAGCACCCACCGCAAACACCGCCTGCTCATCGGTGAGACGCTTCGACAAATGGGCCAAAATGACTTTGCCGTTGGGCAGCGATACCCGGCACAGCCCCGGGCTATGGAGTTCCAAGACGCGTCCGAGCGTGTGAATGGCGGCATCTGGCATGACGTGCGCGCAGTATCACTTCGGATTTCCTCCCACGACAAGCGCCGTCGCGGATGATTTTTCGCGACGGGCCGCACCATCGTGGTGCGAGGGGTTCGGGAAATCGCATGGCGGATTTGGATGCAATAGGGGCATTCACCGGCGTGCAACGCAGTCCACCGGCGGTTCGATGGTCCACCTCGCGCGAAAAATTCCGCTACCGCCCCCAACGACCTTGCTTGACGGGCCGCCCGGGACGCTCATGATTGCCAGCGCCTGCCGGGTTTTTACCGGCCGGATGATCCGAACCTGCAAACCACGTTCCATCCTCACTCCCATGATCAACCTCCGTCTTTCCACCGGCCTGGCCGCCATCGGCTGCATTTTATTGGCCTCCTGCTATCCCGTGAACGAGAACCCGCGGCACAAACGGGTTCCGCGCGCGCCCGAAAAAACCGCCATCACACAGGACCCGCAGAAGCTCACAGAACAGGAAGCACTCAAGCAAAAGGATCAGGCAACTCTCACCCAAGGCCAAGTCACCGACAACCCGGGCACTCTCACCCCGCCGGTCGACAAGCCCAAGCCCCCGGTGGAGCCGAAACGCGACTACGCCTTCGCCAACAAAGTTCCCGGCAAAGACGGCTTCGTCTTCAGCCCGTATAACAACAAAGTGGTGGATGTGCGCGACATTCCTACCGGCACCCTGGTTCAGGATCCCACCTATCCGCCCGCCGAGAAAAAATATTTCCGGGTCCCCTGAGCGGACGCCGTTGGCCCTCGACAGGGAAATCAGAATCGGCATTCCTGCCTTTTGAACCACTGATTGAACTGGTTGCACTGAAAGAATCAATTCATGAGATCAGTTAGGCTGCTCGCTGTTTTGGGTGTGCAGGCACGGCGCTAGGACTTGTTCTAAATCAGTACAATCAGTGCAATCAGTGGTTCTCATTCCCCTTTCCTGGTTGATCCCCGGCATCCCAGCCTCTGGCAAAACCGACCGGGTCCTGACCTCTGGACCCGGTTTTTTCGTATGAGCGCGGATTTCTCCAATATCACCATCCTCGGCGGTGGCCTGCTCGGCGGCTCCCTGGCCATGGCCCTGGCCGCCTTGGACACGCCACCCCGCGTCCGCCTGTGGGCGCGCCGACAGGCCACCGTGACCGCCGCCCGCGATCTCGGCATCCTCGGGGCCACCGCCGATCTATCCGAAGCAGTGGCGGCAACCGAACTGCTGGTGCTGGCGGTGCCGGTGGGCTCGATGGCGGAGTTGGTCGCCCAAGCCGTGGCCGCCGGCCTGCCCGCGGGTTGCCTGGTCACCGATGTCGGCAGCGTGAAACGCCCGCCCCACCTCAGCATCCCGCCGCTGCTCGCCGGTCACGGCATCGACTTCATCGGCAGCCACCCGATGGCCGGCTCGGAACGCGACGGCTTGGCCGCCGCCGCCGCCGACTTGTTTCACGACGCCGCCTGCCTGCTCACCCAGGACGATCCCGCGCCGCACCCGCGGGCCGATGCATTGCAGCGCTTCTGGCAGAGCGTCGGCTGCCGGACCTCGTGGCTGAGCCCGGCGGCCCATGACGCGCTGGTCGCGCGCATCAGCCACCTGCCCCACATCCTCGCCGCCAGCGCCGCCCGGGTCTGCCTGGTCGACGCGCAGCAAGGCCGTTTCGGCGGCGGCGGGCTGCGCGACACCACCCGCGTGGCCTCCGGCAACCCGGAGATGTGGGCCGAGATCCTCATCGAAAACCGCGCGGCGCTGATAGGACCGCTGCGCGAGACCCTCGCCGACCTCGGCTCCCTCCTCGCCCACCTGGAAAACGCCGCGCAAGAACCCGCTCGACAATGGCTGGCCACCGCCAAACATCAGCGCGACCTGCTCCATCCACCCAGTTAGACCGCTCCAGCCCATGTCGGAATTCCGAGTCACCGCCATCTCCTCGCTCCACGCCGAATTCAGCGTGCCGGGCGACAAGAGCATGTCCCACCGCGCCGCCATCCTCGGCGGCCTCGCCAACGGCAACTGCCTCATCCGCAACTTCCTGCCCAGCGAGGACTGCCTCAACACCCTCAACGCCATGCGCGCCCTGGGCGCGCCCTACGACGTCCTCGACGAACTCGTCGGCTACGGCCCGACCTGCCTGCGCATCCACGGCCAGGCAATGAAGCTCAGCGCCCCGGCCGCGCCGATTGATTGCGGCAACTCGGGCACCGGCATGCGGCTGCTTGCCGGGCTGTTAGCCGGCCAGCCGTTCGCCTCGGAGTTGTTTGGCGACGCCTCGCTCTCGTCGCGCCCGATGGGCCGCATCACCCTTCCCTTGGAACAAATGGGCGCGCGCCTCGAGACCCGCGGCGCAAAACCCGGCTGCGCGCCGCTGGCCATCCACCCGGCCAAACTCACCCCCATCACCTACGACATGCCCGTGGCCAGCGCCCAGGTGAAGAGCGCCGTGCTGTTAGCCGGGATGTTCGCCGACGGCCAAACCACCGTGATCCAGCCAGCCGAAACGCGCGACCACACCGAGCGCATGCTCGCCTCGTTCCAGGTCCGCACCCGCCAGACAGGCAATGCCATCACCCTCCAAGGCGGCCAGGTCCCCGCCGCCTGTGATTTCACCGTGCCGGGTGACATCTCGAGCGCCGCGTTCTGGCTGGTGGCCGCCGCCGCCCTGCCCGGCTCGCGCCTGCTCATCCGGGACGTCGGCCTCAACCCGACCCGCACCGCCATCCTCAAAGTGCTCAGCCGCATGGGTGCCCACATGAGCGAGATCGTCCACCACGCCGAGGGCGAACCGATCGGCAATATTGAAATCCACGGCGCACCGCTCACCGCCACCACCATCCTGGCCAGCGAGGTGCCCAATCTCATTGATGAGATCCCGGTCATCGCCGTGGCCGCCGCACTCGCCACCGGCCGCACCATCATCCGCAACGCCCGCGAACTGCGGGTCAAGGAAACCGACCGCATCACCACCGTGGTCAACAACCTCCGCGCCATGGGTGCCGAAATCGAAGAGTTCGAGGACGGCATGGAAATCCAGGGCGGCCACCCGCTCCACGGCGCGGTCATCGACAGCTTCGGCGACCACCGCATCGCCATGGCCTTCGCCATCGCCGGGCTCTTCTCCACCGGCGAGACCGTCATCCTCAACACCGACTGCGTCAACACCTCCTATCCCGGCTTCTCCATCCATCTCGACGCCATCCTCAACCACCGGACCCACGCCGCCGATTTCACCCTGCCCACCCTCTCCCACGCGTGAAGCCCTCAGTCTCTATCAACTAACAAACATCAGTTAAACCTGGACAGGAAAAAGAAAACCACTGATTTCGCTGATTATACTGATGATTGATAAGCTATGGCACCATAGCGCGTCCACCTAAAGAGTGAACGCAATATCGGGTCGCTGAAATCCAATTCTTTCAGTAAAATCAGTCAAAAATCAGCGCAATCAGTGGTTAACAAAGCCTTTTTACCTGATGCCATTTTCCCGTTAGGTACAATTTCAAAGATCAATCCGCTGACGCAAGTGAACCAACCGCCCTCTCCCGCCCCGCACTTCGCCATCGCCATCGATGGTCCCGCCGCCTCCGGCAAAAGCACCCTCGCCCGCCTGCTCGCCCAACGCCTCGGCCTGATCATGGTCAACTCCGGCGCCATGTATCGCGCCATCACCTGGAAGGTCCTCCAGCAACACATCGACCCCCTCGACTCCGCCGCGGTCATCGCCCTGCTCAAGCGCATCGCCATCCACTGCGGCCACGACGGCACGACCTCCACCATCACCATCGACGGCGTCGATCCCGGTGACGAACTCCGCGCCGCCGCCATCAATGCCAACGTCTCGGCCATCGCCGCCATCCCGGAAGTCCGCGACCAACTCATCGACCTCCAGCGCGGCTACCTCCAGCACGCCAGCATCGTCATGGAAGGCCGCGACATCGGATCGGTCGTCTTCCCCGACACCCCCTACAAAATCTACGTCGATGCCGCCGAGCACGTCCGCGCCGCCCGCCGCAACGACATGGGCGAGGTCGATTCCATCGCCCGCCGCGATGCCGCCGACAGCCAGCGCGCCACCGCCCCGCTGGTCGTCGCCGATGGTGCCACCATCCTCGACAACTCGCACCACACCATCGAGTCCGGCCTCACCGCCGCCCTCGAGATCTTGCAGCGGCAGGGACTGCCGGCCTGACCAGGGCTTGCGCGACGGGTTCAAGGAGGGGCGATATCTGATCGCCCGCCCATCCAAGGACGTTGGCAAGCGACCGACTCCACTGCATTGGCTGTGCCTGGTCTGGGCGGACGGATTCCGCCCCTTAGGGCCGCAGAATGACTGGGCCTGTCATGCAGCTCCGGCGGGTCGGCCGTTTTACGGACTATCAAGGAGGGGCGGAATCTGTCCGCCCACGTTCATGGAAAGTTGATGAAATGAAAAAGTCACTTATCATCGGCCCCACATTGGCATGGGCGATCAGATATCGCCCCTCCGTGAGGCCCGCCCTACTTCAGCTCGCGGCGGAGCTCGACGATCCCGTCGCGCACGGCAAACGCCGAACTGCGCAGGTGGGCCAGGGCGGCGAGCTGGTCCGGGTCGTTTTCCTCCGCCATCAACTGCTGGCAGGCTCCCACCGCCACATTGAGCCAGTTGAGGCAGCGTTTCAAGATCGCCAGCACGAATCCCGGCTCCGGATCGAACTCGCTGTCGCGGCCGTTGAGCGCGCCCGCCAGCTTGCCGCTGACCTGCAGCAGGCAGCTCACCAACTGATAGGCCGGCGTCCCCGCCTTGGCATCCTGCTGGACGACGTCCATCGCGCGCATCGCGAGCTCCTGGGCCTGCGCTTGCAGCGGGTGCTCCTCCAGGTCGTCAAAAAACGCGTCCTCCGACTCCAGTGCGTCAGGGGCATCGCCGCCCGCGTCCGCCCGCGGGTCGTACGGCCACGATTCGCCTGGAAAGTCGCCGTCGGCTTCATCGCGCTCGGCAAGCGCGTCGAGCAGGCCGTCCCAGCCCATCACAAACGCCTCCTTGCGCTCGCTGTCGGCGTCCTCCATGTATTTCTCGATCACTTCCTGATAGGCATCGGTGAGGCGGTCGGATTCCTTGAGGCGTTCCTCCCAGGCGAATTCGTCGAGCTCGGCCTCGGCCTCCTCGTCGGCGGCGGAGACTTCGCGGCGGCGGATCAGCTGGGCCATGAAATCGCGCATGGTGTTGAGGTTGGCGAGTTTCTGCGCCTCCTCGGCATCCTCGTCCATGGCCCATTCGTAGGGGGTGATTTTCATCACAAACGAGGAGGACTCGATGACCACCCGGCCATTGATTTCGCTGAACCATTCGAGATAGAGCGTGTTGCGCCACTCATGGGGGATGCCGCTCTGGCTCTGGTAGAGCCGCTGCTGCTCCGCCTCGTCCACGGTGGGAACCTTGGTTTTGCGCGAGGCGGTCATGTCACCCACGATCCCGCCCTGGCTGGCATCGAGAGCGGCGGAGTCCGGCATCGCTTGGGGTGCGGGGTTTGCAAACTGCAGCCGCGTCCCGGCGAGGTCGCGCCAGCAATCGCCTTCCAGGCTGAGGATCAGCGGTTCGTCGCGCTCGGCCAGCCAGATCCGGCCCGTGGTGCGACCTTCGACGGTGTTGTCGATTTCGCCGCGGGTCACCGCTTGTTCAATGCGCCATGCCATAGGTGGCATATTCCGCTCGCCACGGGCTGACAGTCAAGCAAGCAATAATCAGGGAAGCAATTCCGTATGAGCGCGTCCGCCCACCTCATGCCAGCTCTCATCATTCATGCGACGGCCTAGCGATTCGGACCGAGGGGGAAGAGTCTCAAAGTCAAAAGTCAGCTCTGAATTCGCGGTTCTTCGACTTTTAGACCCATGGCCCCGATGACCGTAGCGTCGCATGATTTTTTGGAAGCGAGATCACACCAGCCCGTCGAGGCGGGCTTGTTTCCAATAGGCGTATTCCGAGCGGTTGAAGTCGATGTATTCCGGGGACAAGTCGCTGGAATACATCGTGTAATCGGCCTCGCCCTGGTTGAGGTGGATGGCGATCTCGAATTCCGGGGCGGCGACGATAGCGCGGAGTTCCGGCAGCGGCGTTTCGGCCTGCAGGCCGCCCAGGCAGGCCGCCTTGCCACCGATGTGGATGTCCACCAACTCCTCGCGGATCCGGGCGCGCGAGTAACCCACCGCATGGATGATGCGGCCCCAGTTCGGATCGCCGCCGTTCCACGACGCTTTGACCAGCGCGGATTTGCAAACGGCTTCCGCCACCTTCTTGGCATCCAGATAGGTGCGCGCGCCCTTGACGTTGACGGTGACAAACTTGGTGACCCGTTCGCCATCGCGGACGACCGCCTTGGCCAGTTCCAGCATGATCCAGCGCAGTGCCGCGCGCAATTGCCGGCAGCGTTTGCCATTGCGGCGGATCGGCGGCATGCCGGAAGCACCGTTAGCCAGCACGATCACGGTGTCGTTAGTCGACATGTCCCCGTCGATGGTGATGCGGTTGAAGCTGTCCTCGACGCACTCGAGCACGCTTTTGCGCAGGGCATCGCTGGGAATGTTGGCGTCGGTGGTGATGAAACACAGCATGGTGGCCATGCTCGGGGAAATCATCCCGGCACCCTTCACGCAGCCGCCCATGCGCACCCGGTGCTCGCCCAGATCAAAGGAAATCGCGACCTCCTTGGCATGGGTGTCGCTGGTGATGATGGCCGCCGCCACTTCCGAGCCGTTCTTCGGGCCCAGCCCGGCGAGCAGCGCGGGGTAGTTCGGGGTCACGCGCATCATCGGCATCGGCAGGCCGATCACGCCGGTGGAAGACACCCCGATCTGGGTGCGCTTGAGACCTAACGGCTTGGCCACGCCGTCGCACATCGCGTTGGCGTCGTGGATGCCCGGCACGCCGGTGCAGGCGTTGGCGTTGCCGGAGTTGGCGATGATGGCGCGCAAGTCGCCCTTGCGCAAATGCGCTTGGGACACCCGCACCGGCGCGGCCTTCACCCGGTTGGTGGTGAACGCCCCGGCGGAACTGCACGGCTGCTCGGAATAAATCAGTGCCAGGTCGAGCCGGGTCGCCGCGGGATTCTTGATCCCGCATGCCACCGCGCTGGTTAAAAATCCGAGCGGTGCGCCAACACCTCCTTTGATGCGGGTAAAGGGGAAATCCATGATTCGTGAGGGAAGGGGGCGCAACGTGGGCTGCTCTTAGAAATTTTGCAATCCATCAGTGACGGCCAGCCCGAACATCCCGTTGAAGCTTTGCACCGCCTGGCCGCCCGCCCCTTTGCCCAGGTTGTCCTCAGCGCTCAGCAGCAGCACCCGCCCGGTGCGCGCGTCGTGTTGCCAGCCGATGTCGATGAAGTTGGTGCGCGTCACATTCTTGGTGTCGGCGAACCCGCCGCGACCTAACAGGCGGACGAACGGCTGCCCGGCGTAGGCCTGCTCCAACGCCGCGCCCACCGCCTCCGGCGCCACCCCCGCGCGGAGTTTGGCGGTGGTGGTGGTGAGAATCCCGCAATTCACCGGAATCAGGTGCGGGATGAAGCTCATGACCACGCTTTCGCCCGCCGCGAGGCTCAGCTCCTGCTCGATCTCGGCGAGGTGGCGGTGCTTCGGCACGCCGTAGGCGCGCGCGCTTTCGTGGCACTCGCAGAATAACAGCGAGAGGTCGGGCTTGCGCCCCGCCCCGCTCACCCCGCTCAGCGAGTTGGCCACAATCGTCGCCGGATCAACCAGATTGGCCCGCAGCAGCGGCAACAACGGCAGCAGGATGCTCGTCGGATAACATCCCGGCGAGGCCACCAGCCGCGCAGCGCGGATCGCCTCCGCGCGCACCTCCGGCAGGCCGTAAACCGCCTCGCCTAGCAAATCCGGCGCCGGATGCGCGGCCCCGTAGTATTCCTCGTACACCGCCGCGTCGCGCAGCCGGAAATCCGCGCTCAGGTCGATCACGCGCAACCCACGCTCTAACAACGCGCGGGCGATCTCCGCCGCCACCCCGTGCGGCAGCGCCAAAAACGCCGCCTGCGCGCCGCTCGCCGCAATCGCGTCCGGGTCCGGCGCCATGAACGTGAGCTCCGCCCCCGGCGCCTTGCAAAACCGCGGAAACACCGCCCCCAGCGCCCGCCCGGCCTCCTGCCGCGACGTCACGGCCACCAACTCAACCCCCGGATGCCCCAAGAGCAAACGAAGCAATTCCATTCCCGAGTAGCCGCTGGCGCCGACGATGGCCGTTTTGATCCGATTCATGCGGCCCACGACATCTCATGATTTTCCGTGCTTGCCAACCCGCATTTCCCCTGTTTGGCTTGCCTCCCGTTCGCGGAACGGGCTGTAGCGCAGTCTGGTAGCGCACCTGCCTGGGGGGCAGGGGGTCGTGGGTTCGAATCCCGCCAGCCCGACCACTTTCATAATCAATGGGTTATGA
>Ga0194037_1001004_pt1 | contig 21126 bp, 20 predicted proteins | sample JunL306m_MetaG_FD_148653 | JGI IMG/M metagenome (GOLD analysis project Ga0194037, IMG submission 148653) | Anoxic zone freshwater microbial communities from boreal shield lake in IISD Experimental Lakes Area, Ontario, Canada - Jun2016-L304-6m | ecosystem: Environmental > Aquatic > Freshwater >...
TTGTCCCAAAGAGGGACTGATTCCGATAACGAAAGGAATCAGGGAGATTGGGATGAGTAGGAGCAAGTTATATGGAAAGTATTTCGATTCTATATCTTTATTGAGAACCCATTATTGCGTATGACCCCTTTTTCCTCAGGTCCAACCTTTATTCAAAGTCGAGTATGCCTTCCCAAGATTGGACCTTGCGTCCTAAGTTCCGATCGAGTATGCCGTCCTAAGGTTGGACCTTGGATCTCAAGGTCCAACCTTAGGACTGACGTAAGTGAAGATTTCAAGTATTATAAGAGAGACTCTTATAAAATTTATGAAAACGAATAAACAACTCCTCGAGAAGGTTCTCGAGCCGAAAAATCTTCTTTTAGCGTTCCGTGACGCCGCCAAAGGCAAACGACAAAGACCTTCCGTTCTGCTGTTCGAGAATCATCTTGCACGAAACCTGCTCCATATTCGAAATGATCTCTTGAACCACCGATACAAACACGGGCCCTATACGGCATTCACCGTCTATGACCAGAAAGAGCGCTGGATACACGCGGCACCGTTTCGCGATCGGATCGTCCATCATGCCGTCCATCAGATCATCGAGCCGATCTTCGAGCGACGATTCATTTATGACTCTTTCGCGAATCGCCACGAGAAAGGAACGCACAAAGCAGTACATCGTATTCAGGAGTTTCTCCGGAAGTCCGAATATCATCATCACGAACCGTTCTGCCTCAAATGCGACGTTTCAAAATGCTTTCCCTCCATCAACCATAGCGTCCTGATAAGGCTGCTCGAACGGTCGATATCCGATACCGAAATCATGTCCGTTCTTCGAGAAATTATCGCATCATTCGAAACCGGCGACCTCTACGATCCCCTCTTTGAACCGGACTCTCCGTTTCGGAAATTCCGGCCACGTGGCATCCCTATCGGAAATCTAACCTCTCAACTCTTCGTCAATATCTATCTCGATCGCCTCGACCGATTTGTCAAACATGAGCTCAAGATTAAACACTACGTCCGCTATGTCGACGATTTCATCATTCTCTCCACTGACCAGACCGTCTTACTCGACATCAAAAACAAAATAGAAACTTTTCTCCGGGATTCGCTCTATCTCGAACTTCACCCCAAAAAACAACGGATATTCCCCGCCAAACTCGGGATAGATTTTCTCGGCTATATCATTTTTCGGGATCATCTGCTCCTTCGGAAAAGCAACAAGATGAAATTCGGAAAGCGCCTGCGAAAACTGAAAGTATCCGTGGCAGAAAAGCTGGTCTCAGTGACCATGGCATGCGACACGATAACATCCTGGCTCGCGCATTCGGAACATGCGGACACGAATCGACTCCGTGCAAGATTCTTCGGCATGCCGCTACGCGCCCAAGATCAGGCATTGATACGTGATCTCGTCGGAAGCTGGAAGAAAAAATCTCCTGATCCCCCCAAAGAAAAATCTCCAAATGATCCATCAGGTCAGCTCCGACTCTTCTGAATCACTCAAGATTGGTCGTTTTTTCCATTCTCCAAGGTTGGACCTTGGGTCTCAAGGTCCAACCTTAGGGGTCATTCCAGCCTTAACATCAGAATATCCCCTTCCGTTCACGCATACCTTCGACGGCAGGCTTCGCAAATGCATGATACTCAGCCATATTCTTGAAGCGGCCAAGGATGTCGGCGCGACCGGAAACCGTTTCAGTCTTGAGCGAATCTTCTCCCCAAGAACGGAAAGAGCACCAACGATACTGATCGGCCGGCGCTATTCCATGTACCTCGCTGTTGCAATCGACATACGCCAATACATGGAGCAGATACTCATCGGAGTCGATATGCGAAGATTTAAATCGCCCCTGAAAAAGAGCCCCGGTCCGATCGGTCTTTCCGTTGTAATACATGGTATATCCCGTTCCAAGTCGTTGCATAAACCGCTCAATCCCTCTTTCCTCGTTTTGTTTCAATACAAAATGAAAGTGATTCGGATTCAGGCAATACGCAAGGATATCGACGATTCGTTTCCGACTATCTGTCCTTGGTTTTCCTAATAATGAGACGTTCCCTAAGGTCGGACCTTGAGTCCCAAAGTCCGACCTTAGGAGCGCCTGGTCGGTCCCAAGGAAGTCTTCGACAGTCGAGGCCGGATGCGCGATACGAAAATCACGCCAAAGGACCATAAGTCCGGGATTCGGATCGTTCATGAACAGCATCGAGAGAAGGAATCGTCGATAATCGGCATCGTCATCGAAAATGTCCCGTTTTTCAACTCCGCGATTGAAGACGTGATAATACTCGCCATCTACAAAAGGTGTCTTTCTCATAAACGTTTTCACTCAAGGTCCAACCTTAGGATACTCCTAAGGTTGGACCTTGAGAAGAGGCTTTCGGAACAGCGGCGGGAGTCGAGGCCGGATGCGCGAGACGCCAGGCCATACGGCCGACCTCGTCGACATTCGCCTCCTGCCACAAAAAAGACTTATCCGAAAGGAACTTCAATTCCCAGGCGACACGCATCGTTTCGCGAAGGATCTCGAGTCGAAGATTCAACTCCGGAATGATCGCCTTTCGTTCCGAGGCCGGGGCGTACTGGATGCGGATCAATGATTCCGAAACGTCGAGTGCGGCGTTCCCGATCCGCTCGCCAAGAAGGTATTTCTGCTTCTTCGGGAAACCGTCTATCTTTCGGAACAACCAGATCAGGTAATCGCGGAATTTCCGTCGGACTTCAAGTTGTCGTGTGTCGGCCGGCATATGATTGGATGTTCCCCTAAGGTTGGACCTTGAGTCTCAAGGTCCAACCTTAGGGACGTTGTGCTTGAGATGTGTTTCCTAAGGTCAAACCTTTGGACTCAAGGTTGGACCTTAGGAAGAACGGGTCAGGTGAGAGAAACGGGAACGGAAAGGAGTAAAGGCGATAAGGGGAACGGGGGAACCCCGCGCCGGAAGGCGCGGGGAAAAACTACCGGGCGCACCGGAAACCAAGCCTGTTGTACGTATTCGTCGGGGTGATGCTCTAGCTCAACGTGAAGACTCCCGTACCCGACCCACTGCTCCAGTAGCCACCGCGAAAGAACGCCCGCGAGGCGGTTCCACCTGTGCCGACATTCGTATACAATTGACCGATGCCATTAGCTGTTGCCAGGCTCTGATTATGGGGCCTGGCATAGTTCAAGGCCTTCCATTTCGTTACTGCGGTATACTGGAGCCATTCGTCCGCCGGTGTCGCATCCTCGGGTTCTTCTTGCGCGATGATAAGGCTGTCGGTCCATTGATACACGTTTCCGGCAAGATCCCAGAGTATCTTGCCATTTGGAAGCACAAAGGTACGTAGCTGGGATTTGTTGGCTGCACCCGCGGAATACCCCGTCGCCGACCAATTCTGGCCGGTCCCGTAGAATCCTTTGTCCGTATCGTTACCGGCATAAGCCCCGGCACCGCGGATCTCGCAGCTGCCCGCAACATAGGCATTCGCCACGTTCTCCATGTCTTTGGTCAGATCACACCCGGAAACGATCGGATCGGAACCCGTGGTCGCCACGAGCCCGGTCGCCGGTACGTTATCACTGTGTCCGGTGGCCAGCTGAAGACTCGCATCCGAATCCGTGTCATTGATCGCCGTGTCGGATATCTGTTCAGCCATCGTCATCCACTCGGCTTCGGAAACAAGGTGATAGCCGGTACCGAGACCCTGGCAATACGTGCGTGCGGTCTCCTGTGAGATATAAGCAAGAGGCGACCCTTCCGGCGAAGACACGACTGCGCGGCCACTCCCCGCGACACAGGGACTCGTATCATTGTGCCAGGTGGCATAGGTCGCATCGGCCGCGGTGGTATCTCCTTTCCCATTGGCGTTGTCATCGCACTTGGCATCGTACTTCATCACACAGAATCCCGGGAGCGTGCCGAATTTCGCCAGACCGGGAACCCATACATATCCGGTCGGACAGGTCTGGGAAATCGTCCCGTTCACCTCGAGTTTCGTCCCCGGGCTCGTCGTACCGATACCGACATTGCCATTGCCGAGCATCGCGAATCCCGGCGTGGTACCGAAGGCGCCCGACGCGAGCACGAGCGCGCTATTCTGAAAATCGTATGAGATGTTTCCCACCGGAGCACCCGCAGCCGACCCGGCAAATTCGATCCCGGCATAGACCGCACCTGTGGAATAATTGGCCGAGATCCGAGCACCGACGGTCGTGTTCGCGGTCGCCTCATGAATCTGCAGGCGGCGGAGCGGAGCGGTCGTGCCGATGCCGAGTTTATCGGATATGGCGGCATCACCATCCCCGAGGAGCGTGGTCGCATACACGCCACCGATGGTCGCCCCGCCCGAGACGGTCAATTGCGACGCGGGCGTATCCGTTCCGAGACCGACCAAGCCGGAGCTATCGACCATGATGGCCGGGAACGCCCCGGTAGCGTTCACTTTGAACGGCTTGAGGAGCGAGCCTGTCTTGGTCTGTATGCTGACGAGCGTTCCCAGGCCGGTATTACCTGCGGTATCGGTCACGGTGAACAAGTCGGTTAAGAGACCGGTCGCGTTGCCATAGGTGAAGGTCGTCGTTTTGTTTGCCATAGAAAGCGCGAGGTTGGCCGTCGGATCCGTAAGCGACGACCAGGGAACGGACGGTGTCCCCCACCTAAGACCGTCTGATTGAGTCGAGTCGGCAAGCAATGCAGCTCCGTCGGTTCCGAGCACATGCGAGACATCGTGCGTGCCGTCGTATGACACGATCGAGCCCTTGGCCGCAAGCGGCGAGAGCGCATCGAACGCGGCTTGCTTAGTAGTCGCACCGGTACCGCCGTTGCCGATCGCGACGGTCCCCGTGACATTGGAAGACACACCGAGAATATTTCCCGAGATCTTGGCACCGGAAAGCGACGAGAGCCACGACGGATCAGCATAGGAACCAGTCGAATAGAGGCCGTTCGTGACGGATCCGGCGGTGCCGGAAAGATTCCCTTGGAAACCCGCGGAGGAACGTACTGCCCCGACGACATCGAGCGTGACACCGGGCGTTGTCGTGCCGATGCCGACATTGCCATTCAAGATCGTATACCCCGAACCGCTCGGCGTAAGCGTGACGTTCTGGTTCGATCCGCCGGCGGTGAACGCCAGGGCACCCATACTCGAAAATGAGTTCGACGCGATACCGTACGTGAAACTGACCGGCGTATGATCGGTCGTATCGAAAGACTTTCCACCAGTCAGACTGATATTGCTTTTGATGAGCAATTCGCCACCGCCGACTGCCGGATTGATCTCGACATTTCCCCCGCCGGTCGTCTTGAAAATCAGGTTCTGCGCGGTGTCGGCACTCACGACGACACTGTCGGACAGGTCGGTCTGGAGGACCTTCTGCCCGTTGACATAGATGGAGCCGGGACCGACGTAGAAATCCTTCCACATGCGCGTTGGAGAACCGAGTGCATAGGTATTGTTAGCAGACGGAACGATATTGCCCGCGATGTCGATAGCACCGACGATCGAGAGCGCCTGGGTCGGCGAAGTCGTGCCGATGCCGACATTGCCGTTCAAGACGGTATACCCCGAACCGCTCGGCGTGAGAGTGACATTCTGATTCGACCCGCCAGCGGTGAAGGTCAACGCACCCGTCCCCGTGATAGAGCCGTTCGTCGAGCCCGTCCCGCCGTTTGCAACCGCAAGGGTCGAGGAAAGTCCAGCCGCCGTTCCGGTCGTGCTCTGGTTCCATGTCGGCACACCGGTTGAAGTCCAGACCGTTCCGTTGGAAATCATCAGATTGCCTGATGTTCCGGCGGCAATGTTGCTCGGCACACCGATGTCTGCTGAACCGTCAAAAGCAACGCCGTTGATATTTTTTGCGGCTGCCAGTTTGGTGGCCGTGCCGGCGTTGCCAGTGACACTTCCGGTGATAGCGTTGCTGACATCAAGATTCGTGGTCCATAGTTTAGCCAGTCTCGCCCCAGTTGTACCGACGGTCTGCGGAATCGTTTGGTCCGTGAGCACCGCACCGGAAAGCGTAGTAAGGTATCCCGCATTCGCATGATTCCCCCAGCCGTAGGCGGTACTCCAGTTCGAGACGTTCGTGCCGGTGATGCCGTGTGCTGTCGAAGCGGTGAAGACGGGATCGGTCTCGGTGTACGACGAAATGAATCCGTAGGAATTGTCCCAGTTCGTATTGCCGTCGCTGATATAGGCCGATGGGTTGGATGCGGGGTAGAAATAAGTCGAGTCGTGCGAGTCGAGCGTGTCGGCGTCGAGAGCCGAACCGGCACCGTCGACCGTGAGGAGTTTGGCGATGACGTCGGCAGCCGAATAGGAAACAGAAGGCAAGGCATTGGCCGCAAGTACGCCTTGTGCCGCGGTCGCAAAGTCCACAGCATTACTGTCGGCGGCGGTGCCGAAGGTACGGTATGCGACGAAGTCACCGACATTGTTCTGCGCCGCCGACCCGAGTCCGAGACTTGTCCTGCCACTAGCGGCATTGAGCCCGGTCGAACCGCCATCCCATCGTAGGGTCTGCGTATAAGCGGTGTTCCAGTTCGCTATCTGCGAAACGGTAGGAATACCATACCCCGACGTAACGGAAGCGATGCCGGTTCCGGAATCGTAGGAGAGGCCGGCTCCGGAAAATACGATCGCGTCACGAGCACGAGCGTCCGTAAAATAGCGGTTCGCCACCCCTTCGATCAGAGCATCGGTCGAATGATTCTCGAGTGAAGAAACGGTGCCGATCACTTTCCCGAAAAAGCCAACCGAGGAACGTACTGCCCCGACGACATCGAGTGCGACACCGGGTATCGTCGTGCCGATGCCGACATTGCCAGAGAGTCGATAAACATCGGCGCCATCGGTATCCCACGAGGCGATGGCCGAGCCGCCAATCGGCATTCCGGACCAATACAGGGTGCCGTCGAGATTATACAGATGCCCGGTCGGAGACGAAGGGGCCGATGCCTGTCCGAGAGCGAGTCCACTGTCGGCCGTGATAGTCTTTTCGGTATGAAGATTTCCGACCGTAAGTTGACGGATCGTCAGGCTGTCCGCGAGCGCATCGGAGTGGACGGCTCCGTCGCGGATTGTCCGGCTCGTTATCGAGTTCGAATCGATATTCCGCGACTCGATTCCGTGAAATGCGATCTGAGACGTCGTTATCTGCCCATCATCTTGTGACAATAACGCTTTAACAGCAGAGAGAGAGTTCAGGAGACTAGCATCGCCACCCGCCACTCCCTCCGTACCGACTGTTTTTCCTGACAATTTTGTCGAAAGGCCACTGGCCCTGCCAGATACGGTCGAACCATTATCCGATCCGACAACCATATCGCCGGAATGCCCGTTTGGAAGCCCGTTCCCTTGTCGAGCTACTTCAGGAACAACGATTGCCATGGAAATAACCGAAACTGCAAACGCGGTTGAAAGAATCACTCGTGAGGTAAGCGAGAAAAAAGCCCGTGTCCGCGGCCATGCGAACACTACAAGCATAAGTACCGCGATGACGCCTACCAGTATCTGTTCCATGTTTATTTCTTCTCCCAAAAACCGAATCGGACACACCGATTATACACTAAAAATGATAGCATAAAATGGCAAGTAAAGGAATGTGTGCGTATTGCGAAATCAGATTCGAGTCTCAAGGTCCAACCTTGGGAAATTCCCAAGGTTGGACCTTAGGGACCACAAACTGGCTTACTGTCCCGGGGCGATGAAACCACCTTTGCTCCGATGCTTACGGGCGACGTGGAGACGGGCGAATTCTTTTTCCAATGACGCGGCGACGCGGGCATATTGTTCATCATCGAGCAGATGCCGTTCAGCCTTGAGCTCCTCGGCTTTCTTCTTCGCCGCTTCGGCACGCTCGATATCGATCTCCTCGGCACGCTCGGCGGTATCGGCCATGACAGACAAGACATTGCCGTGAAGTTCCACGAACCCGCCCGAAGTCGCGAGACTCTCCGGCTCCGCGTTCGCCTCGCGTCGAAAAAATATTTCCCCGGACCGGAGCGACCCTATATATGGGATATGATCCGGCAGAACGGTGATCTCCCCGCCCTCGGCCGGCAACGTCACTGAATACACGTCCTCTTCGAGCACTAATCTCTCTGGAGTCACGATTTTCAATTTGATCGTAGGCATACGCGTTTCAGAAAACAGCTAACAGTAAACAGATAACATAGAAGAAGTATCGACCTGCTCCCCTGCCTGAGGGGAGCTGTCGAGTCTTCGAGACTGAGGGGTGGGAGGCATAGCGCAATAAAAAAATGTTCAACTGAATTTTGAAGTTCTCCCACCCCTCACCTCGCAAAGCCGAGGAGCTCCCCTCAGACAGGGGAGCTGGATACAGCATTAATTTTCTATTTCGCAGATTCTTCGAGTACCTCCTCTATCGATCCCTTCATATAAAACGCCGATTCCGGAATCTCGTCGAGTTCGCCGGCGAGGATCTTGCCGAAGCCTTCCACGGTCTTCTCACGCGTGACATACTTGCCGGATTTGCCGGTGAACTGCTCCGCGACGAAGAACGGCTGTGAGAGGAATTTCTGCACCTTGCGCGCACGCATGACCGTCAGCTTGTCCTCATCGGAAAGCTCCTCCATACCGAGGATCGCGATAATGTCCTGCAGGTCCTTGTAGCGCTGGAGTATCCGCTGCACGCCGTGCGCAACCTCGTAGTGTTTCTCGCCCACAATGGCTGGGTCGAGTATGGTCGAAGTCGAGTCGAGCGGATCGACCGCCGGATAGATACCGAGTTCGGAAATCGCACGTGAGAGAACGACGGTCGAGTCGAGGTGAGAGAACGTGGTCGCCGGCGCCGGGTCGGTCAAGTCGTCCGCCGGCACATACACCGCCTGCACGGATGTGATCGAACCGGACTTGGTCGAGGTGATTCGCTCCTGCAAGAGTCCCATCTCTTCGGCGAGTGTCGGCTGGTATCCCACGGCCGACGGGATGCGACCGAGGAGCGCGGAGATTTCCGATCCCGCCTGCGTGAACCGGAAAATATTATCGACGAAGAGCAATACGTCGTTCTTGCCGCCCTCGTCGCGGAACGCCTCGGCCATCGTGAGTGCGGACAAGGCGACACGGGCACGGGCTCCCGGCGGTTCGTTCATCTGGCCGAATACGAGCGCGGTCTTTTCGAGTACGCCCGAGTCTTTCATTTCGTGATAGAGGTCGTTCCCCTCGCGGGTCCGCTCGCCGACACCGGCGAACACGGAGAATCCGCCGTGCTCCTGCGCGATATTGCGGATCAGTTCCTGGATGACCACCGTCTTGCCGACGCCGGCTCCTCCAAAAAGACCCACCTTGCCACCCTTCATAAACGGACAGATGAGGTCGATCGCCTTGATGCCCGTCTCGAAGACTTCCGCCTCGGTCGACTGCTCGTCGAACGACGGCGCCTCACGATGGATCGGCAGTCTCGTCTCCGTCACGATCTCCTCTTTGCCGTCGATCGCGTCGCCGAAGAGGTTCATCATGCGTCCAAGCACCGCGTGCCCGACCGGAACCGTTATCGCCGCGCCCGTCGTAATCGCTTCCATACCACGAACCAATCCGTCCGTCGGACCCATCGCGATCGTGCGAACGCGCCCGTCGCCTAAGTGCTGATGCACTTCCACCACGAGCTTTCCGCCTTCGACCGGAATGTTCACCGCCTCACGGATTCCCGGCAATACTGCTTCGCCTTCACGTACCGAAAAATCAAGATCCACCACCGGCCCGATCACCTGCAATACTTTTCCTTTGTTCATAGTTTTCATTTAAATACGAGATTACATTCTTTCTTCTCCCACCTGCTCCATCCTATTTTTTCTGCCACCTATTTCCCTTTCCGCCCCCTCTCCCTCTAGGAGAGGATGTCAGGTATTCCTAACAGGTGAGGGTCTGAATTCATTAGACCCGTCCCTGAACCCGACCCTCATCCGTCTCGGAGTACCGATCCACCTTCTCCCAGAGGGAGAAGAGGCTCCTTCTATCAATATCTGTTACTAGATCTTCCAATCGACTCATGTCCCCGGACCACTCCGGAAACAAATTGTTGATTCGAGACTCATTTAGAATTCCCACTGCCTGCATCGCTCCGCTTCGTATTGCAGACTAGAATTTTGATTTTTGAAGCGTTATTGACTTCTTTCATTTTGTTTGTTAAAATTGCCCGTCAGCTTCAAAGTCACTTTACATAAAATAATAAACGGAGTTTTTATGAACTACGACATCATTGGCGCAGTTTTCTTTTTCGGATGTTCAAATATCTTTGGTTTTTCCTTTGTATCGTCAGCGATGCATTCGAAAAACCTGAGACTGTCAGTACCAATGTTTCTGTTTGTGCTTTGGCTTGCCACACTGGTAATAGCCACCCTGCTTGCTTCAAAGGCGACCGGCGGCGGCTAACCCGCACGAAAGCAACGACCGATTGTCCGGCGATTTCCTTACACGAGGTTCGCCGGTTTTTTTTATTCTCTTTTCAAATCGACTCATGTCCCCGGACCACTCCGGAAACAAATTGTTGATTCGAGACTCATTTTGAATCCCCGTTCCTCCCTCCTCTCCCTTCGGGAGAGGGCAGGGTGAGGGTGGCTCCTTCCCTCACTGCCCACTTCGCACTTCCTCCCTTATCCCTCGAGCGCCGCCTTGCCCGCCGAGAGCTCGGCGATCTCCTGGGTGATCTTGGACTGTCTCAACTGGTTATAGGCGAGCGTGAGTCCCTCAGCCATCTCTTTGGCTGCATCGGTTGCACTTCGCATAGCCATCATGCGTGCCGCTTCCTGTGACGCGTTCGACTCGAGGATCGCGTGAAAGATCTCGGCTTCGAGGAGCCGCGGCACCATCGTCTCGAGTACCACATCCGGTCCCGGTTCGATCGCATATTTCCCTTCTTCTGGCTTGCGTCCCGACACTTCGAGCTCGGATTCCGCCTCTTCCGACGAGATCGGAAGGATCGTCCGTATGACCGGTTCCTGCCGCATCATGGAAAAGAAGTTCATATACGCCACCTCGATACGATCCGTCCGACCGGAACGGTATTCATCGAGGAGCATCTTAGCGATCGGTCGCACCGACTCCGCTGTGGGAAGGGCGAGGATGTCCGGGAACGACGCGAGCACGTCCTTTTCCATCCGTTTCGCCTGAGCGTCACTCTTCTTGCCGATCGTGATGAATGACACCTCGCCGGAAATATCCGACAGGTGCGCACGAAGCGCGCGGAAGAGTTGCGCATAGAATGTCCCGGCGAGTCCACGATTCCCACTGACCAAGAGAACGATCCGTTTGTTCGTCTCACGCGTTTCAAGGAGCGGATGCTTGTTCTCGGGGAACGCGAGCCGGACCTGACGAAGCACCGATATCGCCTCCTCGGCATACGGTCGGAGCGCGGTCGCCTGCTGCACGGCACGGCGAACCTTGGCCGCGGACACCATTTCCATGGCCCGGGTGATTTTCCCCGTGCTCTTCACACCCTTTATTCTCCGTCTGATATCGGCCACGTTCGGCATACTGGTCAATCAACAGTTACCATTTAGCAGTATTCATTTCTGACAAATCCCTCCCCTCGAAGACTCGGTACTCCCTTTACGAAAGGGAGAAATCACGCACTTAGTATCTATCTCAAATCTCATGTCGAGCTGTAAATCCGAAAATTTCGAGCGAAAATCATGAAAAATGAGGACGGGTATCCGAAGGAGATGAGGATCCCGCTGTCGTAACCTGACGAGTTTTGAATGGTTTGTAGCCGAAATTTTCGGATTTCAGCCGGCAAGCGGATTTTTTGCCTTATATAGGCGTTGAGATTTGAGATAGATACTTAGTACCGGTAACAATCTCGGGTCGCTCTCTTCGAGTAAGGGAGTAAGAAGTTTTGATTCCATCTCTTCTCCGTTCCCATCTACGGTTCCCGTTCCTTCCCTTACTACGATCTACCTACTACGTGCTACCATCTCTTCTCCGTTTCCGTTCCCATTCTCACTCCTCACTTCTATCTATTCACTCCCGTTCCCGAACCGTTTCCCAAATTCTTCTATTCTCGCTTTCAACAGCCCTTCTGTCTCCTCATCGAGTGCCTTCTTCTCCCGGATCGCCTTGAGCACGTCTTCCCCTTCGGAAGCGAGGTACTCGAGAAATTCCTTTTCCCAGGAGCGGATTTTTTCCGCCGGCACGGTATCGAGATATCCGCGCGAGAGCGCATAGAGCACCGCGACTTCCTGCTCCACGGAGAGCGGCGAATACTGACCCTGTTTCAGGACTTCCACCGACCGGCGGCCACGTTCGATGAGTGAACGGGTCTTCTCGTCGAGGTCGGAACCGAACTGAGCGAAAGCCTCGAGCTCGCGGAACTGGGCGAGATCGAGCCGGAGTGTACCGGCAACCTGCTTCATCGCCTTGATCTGCGCGGCAGAACCCACGCGGGAAACCGAGAGACCGACATTGAGTGCCGGACGGATACCCTTGTGGAAGAGATCGGATTCGAGATAGATCTGCCCATCGGTGATGGAGATGACGTTCGTCGGAATATAGGCGGATACGTCACCTGCCTGCGTTTCGATGATCGGAAGCGCGGTGAGCGACCCGCCGCCGTTCTCCTTGTTCATCTTGGCACTCCGCTCGAGGAGCCGTGAATGGAGATAGAACACGTCGCCCGGATAGGCCTCGCGTCCCGGCGGACGACGCAGGATGAGTGCGATCTGCCGATACGCCCACGCATGCTTGGAAAGATCGTCGTAGATGACCAGCACATCCCTGCCTTGGTCCATGAAATATTCACCGATAGCGGCTCCCGCATACGGCGCAAGGAACGAGAGCGCCGCCGGGTCGGACGCACCGGCCGAGACGATGACGGTATAGTCCATCGCCCCGCGTTTGGTGAGTTCGCCCAGGATACGCGCGACTTTGGATTCCTTCTGCCCGACGGCGACATAAATACAGATGACGTCTTGATTTTTTTGATTCACGATAGCATCAATCGCAATCGCGGTCTTGCCGGTCTGCCGGTCGCCGATGATCAGCTCGCGCTGTCCGCGACCGATCGGGATGAGCGCGTCGATCGCTTTGATACCGGTCTGAAGCGGTTGGTTCACGCCCTGACGGGTGATGACACCCGGAGCGACCTTCTCGATCGGCATGAGTTTTTTCTCGCCCGCGATCTCGCCGCGCCCATCGAGCGGGACACCAAGCGGATCGACGACCCGTCCGATAATCGCATCGGATACCGGGATAGAGAGGAGCTTCCCGGTCCCCTTGGCCGTCTCGCCCTCACGGACGCCGTTCCCGCCGGACAGCATCATCACTCCGACTTCGGCCTCTTCCAAGTTGAGCGCGACTCCGACCGCCCCGCTTTCAAACGAGATGATCTCAGACACCGCCACGCCGGAAAGCCCGGAGAGACGTGCTACGCCGTCACCGGTTTCGAGTATCCGTCCAATCGACTCCTTCTCCGCCTCGAAACGGAAATCGGCTATCTGTTTCTTCAGTTCCTCAATGAGTATGTTTGCCATATGGTTTCAGGAATAATGAATGATAGATTGCGATATAGGGTTCCTTTTTCCGTCTTTCTGTCTGCCACTTCAAAACATTCCCCTCCCTCACTCCCTTTTTCTGTCACCTCTCCCTCCGGGAGAGGATGTCGGGTACTCCCGACAGGTGAGGGTCTGAATTCATTAGACCCGTCCCTGAACCCGACCCTCATCCGTCTCGGAGTACCGATCCACCTTCTCCCAGAGGGAGAAGAGGCTACTTCTATCAATATCTGTTATCTGTCACTAGATCTTCCAATCGACTCATGTCCCCGGACCACTCCGGAAACAAGTCGTTGATTCGATAGCTACATTGTTATATTGATAAATTGTTAGATTAATATAGTATCTTCGTCTCTTGTATTTTTAGTCGTTGTCAGTTGTTCGTTGTTTGTTGTTTGTTGTTTGTTGTTTGTTCCAGTCTTCTCACTTCTCACTCCTGTCTACTCACTCCTTTGACCCCATCTGTCTCCCAAGCGCCTGGAGTCTCGCCCAGATACTACCATCGACTACTTCATCGCCCGACGACAACTTCACGCCACCAATGAGGTCTTTCCTAACCGCATAGCGAAGCGCTACAGACTTTCCGGGGAATAATGTCTCAGCATTCTTCGCGATATCTTTTCTCATCGCATCATCCGCTTCGATCGCGGTCTCGGCAAGAAGAGACACACGTCCGGCCTGCTCGTCGGAAAGTGCCTCCGCCGCACGGACAATTTCGGATAGTTTCTTCGCCCCTTTGTGTTTACGCACGAACGAGAGAAATGACGCCGCCACACGAGACGAATCGCCGCCCTCCGATGAGAGCGCGACCAGCACTTTCGCGTATTGTGTCGGTGAGATTTTCATGGTCGATCAAATAATTCCGAACCCCTCCTGATTCCCTCTATCTCCCCAGGAATCAGTCTCCCTTTGGTACAAGGGGAGAGAACTTCCCTATCCTGCTCGTTCGATTCTCCATGTCTCCCCCTTTGACCCAAAGGGGGAACAAGGGGGATTGGAAAACCATCATGATACTCCTGAATATTATCGCTCCAGGAACTTCGTCACCTTGCCCTGCTCAGCATCACCGTCCAGTTTCTCCCGCAACACCTTCTCCGTCGTCGCAATGACGAGATCGGCGATTTCCCCCTTCGCCTCGCGGAAGAGCTTCTCCCGTTCTTCCTTCGCACGCTCCTGCGCTTCTTCCACGATCTTCTCCGCCTTCTTTCCGAACTCCGCGATCATCTCGGCGCCACGCTTTTCGGCAGAGGCCCGGGTTTCCGCGACGAGCTTCTTCGCCTCTTCCCGTGCCGCGGTGAGGATCTTCTCCTCGCTCTTTCCGGCCTCATCAAGGCGTTTTTTCGCCTCCTCCGCGTTCCTCAGCCCTTCCTCAATACGCTCCGTCCGCTTCTCAAGAAACGCAAGCATCGGCTTGTACGCAAACCGGTGCAGGATGAACAGGAGCACGAGGAAATTCACCGCCTGCGCGAGCAGGAGCTTTCCGTTTATACCGATCTGCGTGAGTATCTCCATACGTCGGATGAAAAATAGTGTCTGGACCTGATAAGCACGGCCACCGACATACGGTCGGGAGGATTTGTCCTCTCCCGACCGCCGATCGAAGGTCCTACTTGAAGAGAATCATCAGCGCGACGACGAGCGCATAGATCGCGATCGCCTCGGTGAACGCGATACCAAGGATCATCGACGTCTGAATCTTCGAGTGCGCCTCGGGATTGCGCCCAATCGACTCGAGTCCTTTGCTCACGAGGTACCCGATGCCGAGACCCGGACCAAACGCTGCGGCCGCAATCGCGATCGCCGCACTGAAAAACTTTGCATTATCAGCATTCGCCACGACCGCCTGTACACTATCCATACCGTTTATTCTTACTGGTTGATTACGGACTGCGGGCGACGGACTTTGAAAAATCCGCACCCCGCATTCGATAACCCGCACCGCGCTAATGTGCCCCTTCCTCGTGCCCCGTGACCGCCATCTTCAGAAAGACGATAGTAAGGAGCGAGAACACCGCCGCCTGCACCACCCCGACAAACACCTCGAGGAGGAGGAACGGCAACGGTATGAGGTATGGGACGAGCGTGAGCATCACGGTCAGGAGCACTTCGCCCGCGAACACGTTGCCGAAAAGCCGGAATGAGAACGAGAGAATCTTCGCGAACTCGCCGATAAGCTCCAAAAGCCCCACGACCGTACCGATGCCGTACGGCTTTTTCCACGGCGCGACCAGAAACTTGGACGCGTACCCGCGGATGCCGAGCGCCAGGATACCGAAGACCTGCACCGAGATCACCGCGATGAGCGAGAGTGCGACCGTCATATTGAGATCGGCCGCCGGACCGCGCAAAAACGGGACCATCGTCACATGCCCGGCAGTCACCTCATTGAGACCGACCGTCCCCGCCCCCGGCAGGAGACCCGACCAGTTGGAAAAAAGGACGAACAGGAAGATGGTCGCCACCAGCGGGAAAAAGTCCCGCGCCTGCTTTCGGTCCTGCGTGATACTCTCGATGAAAGACAACAGCCCCTCGAAAACGGTCTCGATGACATTCTGTGCTCCTCGGGGAATCTCTTTCGGATTCCGCGACAGAAAGATGGCAACAGCGGCAAGCGAAACGGCAACGATGACCGCGACAAACAGGGAATTCGTCACCGAAAAGCCCCCTATCGAGAACAATTTTTCGGCGATAATCGATATTTCCATAGTGTTCCCGGAAAGCCGACTGAAAACAGGCTCTTGAAAGCCATTCTATGCCAAAAAAACGGAACCGTCAATCAGCCTTTTCGCAACCGTTGAAGGGGAATAAAAACGTCACCCTTCGGAACAGCTCTAGCGCCTCAAAAAAACGAAGTGTCACCACCAAGTTCCTCTTCCGGCGTTTCCGGCTTGATTCCATCAAAGACACCCTCTCGCTGTTTCCGAGAAACACCTTTTTCAGGATGATGAAAATTGATATGCTCCTCACCACCACGCTGATCACCCTCGGACACGTCCAAATCAACTCCTGGCTTGATTTCGAGTGGCCTCCCTGCGAGACCCGCGGAATGCATGTCCATGTTTTCCATATAGTTTCCTTAGTAGTTTTTCACGCGTCTTTCCTTTACAGTATACCACATCACCACAATAATCATCGGATTTTGAACATCTTCCAGGCATTCTCCGTCGTCGCCCGGGCGACCTCGTCGTGCGACAGTTCCTTCACCGTGGCGATCTTCTCCGCGACCAATTTCACCAATAAAGGCTCATTGCGCTCACCCTTATGCGGGCCGGGCGCGAGGTATGGACAATCGGTCTCAACGACGATTCGATCAAGTGGAACCTCGCGAATCAACCGGTCGTACGAATCCGAATACGTCGCGATACCGTTTATCCCGATATTCCATCCCCGTTCGAGAAATTTTTTCGCCGTCTTATGACTCCCGATGAAGCTGTGTATCACGCCGCACTTCTCGGGTGCCGTCTCATCGAACAACGCAAGCAGGTCGTCATAGGCGTCCCAACAGTGGATCATCATCGGCTTGCCGACCTCATTCGCCAGGCGAACGAATTCGCGAAGCACGCGCTTCTGTTCCTCTTTCATCACCTCGACATCATCCCCTTCCTCGAAGTGATGATAGTCGAGCCCGACCTCGCCGATCGCGACGACGTGCGGGTCTCGCGCGAGTTCGAGGTACGCGTCATAATCGAAGCCTTCTCCGGTTGTCTTGATCTCGGTTGCTGGCAATTCCCAATCATTCTCGTCATCACGATGCTCGAACGACCGCTTGCGCAGCTGTATCGGATGCAAACCGACCGCGGCATACACGCCCTTCCCCTCGTATTTCCGCGAGTACTCGACCGCGCGTTGGCTGGTCGAGAGTTGCGACCCCACGTTCACGACCGAGATTCCCGCCCCCAGCGCACGTCGAAGCACCTCGTCCGCATCCTCGCGGAAGGCGTTGAAATTCACATGAGCGTGGGTGTCGAAGAGGTGAGACATGGAGTGAGTAGTGAGTAGTGAGTAAAGAAACCTCCTGCTCCCCTTTCGGAGGGGAGCTGTCATGTACTCATGACTGAGGGGTGGGAGTACTTTGATTACTTCAAGTTTTCCAAAATATTTAGAATCACACCATCCAGATTCTTATTCACTTCGTTATTCCAAAATCGTAGCACCAAAAGACCAAGAGATTCAAGATAGACTGTCCGCTCCGCGTCATGCTTTACTTGTTCATTATGCTGCCATCCGTCCAATTCGACAATCAGTTTCTTTTCAGGACAGTAGAAATCGACGATGTATGGCCCAATGGAATGCTGTCTGCGAAACTTGTGTCCCAACGCGCTTCTCCGCAAACGAGACCAAAGAATGACTTCCTGTGGCGTCGCAGATTTCCGCAATATCTTTCTATTCGCCTCCCGTGATTTTGAATTGAATATGCGTTTCATACTATAATTGCACACCCCTCACCGTCGAAGACTCCGGAGCTCCCCTCCCCAAGTGGAGCAGGGAAGAGAAGGCGCTAGAGCTAAAATATCGGCCCGCTCCCCTTTCGGAGGGGAGCTGTCACGTCTTCGTGACTGAGTGGTGGGAGCACATTGATCATTTCAATCCATCATTTTTTCTCCCACTCTTCCCTCAAGATACCGTAACTCACGCTATCATAATATTCACCATCGACGATTCTCGCTTTTCGATACACAGCCTCTTTCTGCAATCCCAGCTTTTCAGCCAGCCGAATCATCCGTTCGTTTCCGGACCACGTCGATATGCCGATCCTGACCATTTTCGGATATTCCACGAATTTCTCATCGATCCACATCCGCAAAGCCGTATATCCGATACCACTCCCCCAGTACGCTTCACTGAAAATAACAACACCTACCTCCATCCACAACGTCTCTTCGGACTTCCAATACCAGTTTACCTCTCCGATAATCTCATCAGTTATCGCATCTGCGATAATCTTCTTGCCTTCCAATACACTTCGTTCTCCGTGTTTCAGCCTCTTTCGATACGTCTCGATTTTCTCATTCAATTCAGCCTCGGTTTCCTGCTTGAAATACGGACCATTGTATTTCCTGAATTCCCGGGAAGGATGATTCTATTTTTCGTATGTCTCCAAATCCTTTAGTTCCAAATCTCGTAATAGTATTTTCATAAGCGCCTTAAAATAAACCATTCCGGATCATATGCAACAGTGAGTTCTGTTTTCTTTCCCATCAGAACGAGATCGCGATAGCAGCTATGTCGTCGTGCTGTTTGAAACGGGGGTACTTCCAGCATTTCGGGTCGGCATCTTCGAGGGTTCGTACATGGTCGCGAAGCCCTTCCAATGTACGCTTCTCGAACGTATCGACGAAAAGCCGCAAATCATCGTCCGATGCGGGATCCTCTTTCGGTATCACCAGTCCGTCCGTAAAGAGAAAGATATGACGCACCTTTTCGAGAGACTCCGTCCCATGTTCCAGATAGCGTTCTATGTCAGGATCGCCGTCCAAGTCACCATAGTTTGCCTCGCTGTTGCGCGCCGTAGACATCGTGTCGGACATCGCCGCACGGATATTTTCAATCCCCTGATCGGCAAGCTTTTTCCATTCGATCAAGACCTCCCGATCCTGCCCGTGCCCACTTCCAAGAATCCTACAAGAACCGTCATTCATAACCACCAACACAACACTGTCCCCGATATGGAGCCAGTCAAACGATCCGTTTCCGATACGGATGACCGTCGCCGTCGTCGCCCATTGTGCCGTCTTTCTTTTCCAATCGACGCCATTTTCCTCCATTGCCTTTCGGATTGCGTCATTCGCTCGTAGAGCCAATTCGATCAGGGTCCCATCCCCAGACGCGAAGACGTCCCTCGCGATCCTGGAAGCGATAGCCGCTCCGGTCAGCCCGTCCTCTCGCGGCGCCCCAGGTTCCATTACGGAAACGCCGTCGAACACACCAAAAATCGGATCCGCTACCAAGAAAGAATCCTCGTTCACCGGCTTTATGCCTTTATCGTAGACGGTCTGAATATCCATGTGTTCATCTTACAGCTTAAGCCCGTTGTATACAAAAGCAAAAGGAACATACCCACTTCGTCAAAAGCATTCCTCGAACCAGAAAAAATATAGGCATGCCCCTTCTTCGGTTCATCGGTAGTGGCAAGATTCTATATCAATGTGTATTTGGAAAAAGTATCTGAGCTGCTCTGTAGAAAAGACCATCCGAGAATTGTCATTCCGGCCTACGAGCCGGAATCTATGCTTTGGATCCCGGGTCAAGCCCGGGATGACAGCGCAAGGTATGTGAGTTATTGTACTGTTTTCTACAGAGCATATCTGAGCCTTTTTCTAGTTTCCTTTTCCTATTTGTCTGACTTATCTCTATTTCTTAATACTCATTTCAATTCATCATATAATACTCCTCCCGTTCCTTCACCAATCGCGCCGCCTCATGCTTGCCATATTCAGTGATGAATTTCGGAAGCCTCGTCGATCTCATCGCTTCCATGAATTTCGCATTCCATACGGCATCATTCTTCGGTTTTTCTCCGCCGATATACAGAGCACTCAGCATGTCAGCCTCCATAAGCACCAACTCATCGGTATCCTTGAGTTCGAATTTCTTGTCATGCACGGCGACCAGGTGAATCGCACGAGCCTTCTGCTCTTCGGAAAGAAAATCAAAGAAATCATCACATAAAAGCTGTTCCACTTTCTTCGCTCCGAGCTCCATATGAAGCGCCTTCGCGCCCTCGACCTTCTCGAAATCCATAACATCCCCTTCCTTGAAGATGTCCGAATAGCCCCAATCATGGGCATACGCGGCGATAATCATGACAGCCTCGTCGAGCTCCAGCTCCGGATGATGACTGATTATCTTCTTCAACCATTCAACGACCTCTAACGTATGGATACCATCGAATCCGCCCCGGCTCTTTTCCAGATCAGGAAGGATTTTCTCGACAAGAAGATTTTCTATTTCATTTACTTCCGGATTCATAACTTGACTTCACGCCTCATACGCCATCCATGACTTCAAAACCTCATATTGTCCCCTGACCGATTCTTTCTCGTCCTTAAAGAAGATCTTCTCATTGTAATCACGCTCTATCTTTTTCCGATTCTTTTCAAGAACATCGAAAAACGACTTGTTCGAGTATTTTCCTGTCCAAAGATAGAACGGCGGTATGAAATGCGCCATAGCGTCGGCCGAGGCGATGATTTTCTGTTCCAATGTCTCCGGCGGATATTTCCGACATCGGTGCCTGAGGACGACCTCACGTACTTTTTCCGCGACATCTGTTTCGAAGCCTCGCTTCACGAGCAATTCATACGCCTTCTTCGAACCTATTTCATCGTGTGGCTCTGCATCCTCAAGGCGAGCAATATCATGCAGCATCGCCCCAAGCCAGACCACTTCCATATCGGCTCCGTATTTCTCCGCCATTTTCTTACTGAATCCGATAACCGGCTTGATATGGATATCCCAAAACCACTTGTAGAACTCCCTCGTTTCGGAGTCGGAAAAACTATGCAGCGCCATCTCCGGCTCATAATGAATCACCTCGGGGCAGAGCCCCGAGGTATCAGAGGCTCCGTTCAAGGATTGTCGAAAAGGGTAAGTTGGCTTTTATAAATCTGTCTGTACTTTCTCCCCTGATTTTTTACGTAGTTCTGGATT
>Ga0194037_1001006_pt1 | contig 21116 bp, 19 predicted proteins | sample JunL306m_MetaG_FD_148653 | JGI IMG/M metagenome (GOLD analysis project Ga0194037, IMG submission 148653) | Anoxic zone freshwater microbial communities from boreal shield lake in IISD Experimental Lakes Area, Ontario, Canada - Jun2016-L304-6m | ecosystem: Environmental > Aquatic > Freshwater >...
CTGGAGGAATCGGGCATAGTCGGCGATGGAAGCGATCTTGTGTATTCCCATGCGCCTCTCGATCCGGCGATAGACCGAGGAGGGTTTATAGAGGGAGAAGTCGTGCCTGGTCTTAGCCTTCAGCAGTGTGGTGATCTTCTCAAAGTTGCTCTGTTCCTTATCCCGCAAACTCTGCTCAGACTCCCAGCGTGGAGTGGCGCAGCCAAGAAAATCTATAATCCGTGCCGGCAGCTCCTCAGCCGGCGCGACTATATCGGCATAGCCTGAATCAATGACGCTCTTTGGCATACTGTCAAACTTGGCCGAAGCAGGTTCCTGCACCAGCGTAAGACCACCCTGTTCTTTGATGGCACACAGCCCCAGAGTACCGTCGGAGCCCATACCGGAGAGGATCACGCCGATACTCTGCTCTGTGCAATCCTCCGCCAGTGATCGAAGAAAGTTATCTATCGGCAGACGCAGACCATGTTTAGTTTCAGGATCATGCAGAAAGAGTGTTCTGCTCTTGATCGTCATATCCTTGTTGGGGGGGATGACATACACGTGATCAGGCTGCACCTTCGTGCTGCCATTAACCTGCAGGACTTTCATTGAGGTGGAACGTTGGAGAAGTTCAGGCAGGTTGCCGACGTGATTAGGCGAGAGATGCTGCACTACGACAAAGGCTATACCGTACTCTTTTGGAACATGGCGTAAAAACAGTTCCAATGCTTCCAGGCCGCCAGCAGAGGTGCCTATGCCAACTATGGGGAATAGTGGCGGTGGTCTTTCTGTACTGATAACCGGTCTTATTTTGCTGCCTTTCATGTGGTTCTCCGGATAAAAAAATCGGTATACGGAAAAAGTCGCAACGCCGGTATAAACAGGCACCAATCAAGTCAATTATTAACAGAGTTGTTTGTTAAGGTGAATTTCTGGGCAGATTCATTATCCATTTCAACATTCCATCGACAAAATTCAGTGCTGTAACTGTAAGCTGTTATTCGAGAATTGCAACTATAAATCAGATGCCGGAACGTCTATTCCAAAGTATGTACATGGTTTTTCGATATTTAAATTTTCTGAATTGCCTCTCTCAGTATTGACAATTTGTACGGTTTTTGAATAAAGCCGGCCAGCCCTTTGCCGACAAATTTCTGTGTGACTTCCTGCTCGTTGTAGCCGCTGGACATGATGACCTTGATGTCAGGCTTGAGCTGTCGCAGCTCACGGAAGCATTGTTCACCGTCCATGTGTGGCATGGTCAGGTCAAGGATAATGAAGCTGATGTCGGGGTTTTGTTTGAACTGTTCTACCCCCTCGCGGCCATCATCGGCAGTGATGACGCTAAAACCAAGCTCCTTGAGCATTTCTGCTCCGATGCCGCGCACGGTTTCTTCGTCATCGACCAGCAATACGGTGCCTTCACCCTTCCAGTCGTCATGGTGGCTGGCACCGTTGAAGATTTCGGCAGGTCTACTGCTGGCGGGGAGCAGAATTTTGAAGGTGGTGCCCCGATGTGGTTCGCTGTAAACCTTGATAGCACCTTTGTGCCCCCGGACAATGCCGAGCACGGCGGCCATACCAAGGCCACGGCCGGTGAATTTTGTGGTGAAGAAGGGATCAAACAGTTTGCCCAGGGTCTCCTTGTCCATGCCGCAGCCGCTGTCGGCAATCTCCAGATAGACGTAGAGCCCTTCGCTGATGTTTTCATCGAGCCAAACGTCCTTCAGATAACTCCGGTCACAATCCATGCAACCGGTGGAAATGGCAATGACGCCGCTTTTTTCACCAATTGCTTCCGAAGCATTAATGACCAGGTTCATGATGATCTGGCGCATCTGAGTGGCGTCGGCTTCTACCGTGGGAAGGTGTTGATGCGGGTTGAGACGCAGTACCGCTTTTTTGGAGATCGAGACTTCCAGCATATGCAGCATCTCTTCCAGCAGGATGTTGAGGTTAATGTTCTCGATGACGAATTTACCTTTACCCGAGTAAGCGAGCATCTGCTTGGCCAGGTCGGCGGCTCGCGCTGAAGCCTTTTCGATGCGGTGCAGATTCTCGACGGCGGGTGATTCCTTGTTGATCCGCATCAGGGCCAGGTCGGCGTTACCCATAATAGCCATGAGGATATTGTTGAAGTCGTGGGCGATGCCGCCGGCAAGGACACCGAGGCTTTCCAGTTTCTGGGCGTGAAGCAACTGTTTTTCAAGGTTGATGCGCTGTTCTTCAGCGCATTTGCGCTCGGTCAAGTCTATATCCAGACAAAAGAGTTCCGGCTGCCTGCCCATTGGGTTGAGCAGAGCATGGCTGGAGAAAACCGGTACACGGGAACCATCTTTCCGCTTCAGAAGGAGTTCTCCTGCCGGAATAGCCTCGCCGCTCTCAATCATCTGCTGCATTGCTCCGCTAACCCCTGCCCTCATTTCCGCCGGGATAATCAGATCCAGCAGATTTGCACCCAACGCTTCTTCCGAGCTGTAGCCGTACAGTAATTCCGATGCTCTGTTCCAGAAAAGCACCGTACCGTCGAGCGCATACCCTTGAGCCGCAACGCTCGGAATATCCTCCATCAAAGTTCGGAAACGCAACTCACTTTCGAGTAATGCCGCTTCCGTCCGTTTGCGCTCGGTCGTGTCGATGGTGTAGCCGGCCAAAAAAGTCTTATCACCCTGAACAACAGGAAATTTAGTGGTGAAATAATTGCGGCCGTTAAAATCTCCCTCAAATTCCTGTGTTTCACCTCGTGCAACCACACTCCAGTCATCAGCAATAATTTTGGCAGCAATATCTGCAGGGAACAGTTCCGACATGGTTTTACCAATCATTTCTGAGCCACGGAGTCCAATCATCTGCTGAAAATTGTCACTTGCCTGAAGGACACGATTATCAGTAGAAGTCACCTGCTTGATAAAGGTATAAAAGGGCGAGTGCTTCATAAACAGGGAGAAAATCTCTTCACGATTCCGTAGTGACTCCCCGGCCTGTTTGCGTTCGGCGTCATTTTTAAAGATTGTTTGCATCAGCCAGATGGCAAGCCCGGCCTGGAGCAGGAAACCGATCAGGCCAGCAATCATGGCTTTGGTGATTGCCTGCTTGATCGCTTTGTCAAAGTCCTGATCAGCGGCTTTGGCTTCCCTGTCAATCGATTCGTTAATTTTCAGCATCATAACCCGGACGATCCTGACCTGCGTGTCAATTAATGCATCAAGCTCTTTGATCTCTTTGCTGATACCGTCGGTGGTATTAAGTAACGGCACTGTTCTGGTCTCAAAAATAGTGATGATTTCTTTGGTCGCTTTTGTGGCTGTTTCGATCCATTCTTTTTCTTCTTTGGTGTCAGCGGCTCTGGCCACGTCGTTAAGGCGCTTCAGGCTAAGCTCCCTGGTGCTTGCCCACTCTTTAGCAACTGCATCCATGTCACGGTTAATAACTGCACCGGTGATGACATTATGAAGTGACAAGCCGACCCGGGTCCCGACTTCTGCTGTTATGGCGTCAGCGGAACGCTTGACTCCGGCATCTTGGATTTTAGCCAGCTGTCTGAGATCATTGAATTCCATGCCGACGATGCTGATAATGATGAACAGGAGGATGATGACGTTGATGATGATTTTGGATCTGATACTGTCCATAGTGTTATTTCCCTCGGTGTTGGGGTCTGAAGGTGCAATGAAACGCTTATGCGAAGCTCAACATAAATCAGAATACGTGAAAATTGTCCAGCAGGATTTCAGCGCTACGTCATTGAAAAAAATCGTAAAAAAGTGGACAATTCCGATTAAAGACTGGAAGTTAGCACTAAATCCCGTTAGCATAGTCTGTGATGGTAAAGTATCTGTGATGAAATTTAGGCTTATTTGTTGCTAGATCACAAAAATATGGAAATCAAAATTATCATGAGACGAATGGATAATACAAATCCCCTGTTATTGCTTGCTACAACAATCGTTGTATCAGCTATTCCATTTCTGATGGTGCAGCTTTTCAAAGCAGACCTCTACGCTGTTATGGAAACCTCCACATACCTTTTATTTCATAACATAGTCGAGTTTTTTAGTGTCACCGTATCCTTCTCTATTTTCGGTTTGGGCTGGTATGCCTATGACCAGAATAATGATCGACATTCCCTGTTTCTGAGTGTCGCTTTTCTTGCTATCGGACTGATGGACTTCATGCATACCTTGGGATATGCCGGGATGCCCGCACTATTCACACCCAACTCCCCCAACAAATCTACCCAGTTCTGGATTGCCGTCCGCTTATTTAGCGCGTCGGCATTCCTTGCGAGTGCCTTTGTCTCATCAAACAATAAAAGCCGTTGGCTTACCAAAACAATTCTGATTTCAACGGTTCTATTCATATCTTTTGCAGCTTTTATCGGGATAACTTTTTTCCCGGATCATGTTCCGGCCACATTTATTCCGGGAGTTGGCCTGACACCGTTTAAAAAAATTTCAGAGTATATAATTATCGGTCTGCTCTTTCTCACGTCAATCATTTACTGGCGGCGCTTATCCCGAACAGGTGACCAGTTAATAATGTATTACCTTGTGGCATTTGTGCTCTGCATCTTCAGCGAACTTGTGTTCGCCATCTATAAAAGCGTTTTTGATACATACAATGTCCTTGGGCACATTTACAAAATAGTAGCGTTCGGACTGATCTACAAAGGTATTTTCGTCTCCTCGGTCAGAAAGCCTTATGAGGAACTTAATAAAGGCCGCAATATGCTTGCCCACATTATCAACTCCATTCCTCAGTCTCTTTTTTGGAAGGATAGGGAATGCGTATACTTAGGCTGCAACCGGGTCTTTGCACGCCAAGCTGGCATTGACGAACCAGATAACATAGTTGGCAAATCAGATTTTGATCTCCCTTGGAAAGGTGAATTGGCAGAAGGTTACAGAGCTGATGACAAAGCAGTTATGAATAGCTCTGTTGCTAAATTGCACATAATCGAGAACTTGCGAAATTCGGATAATGAGCTCACCTGGATTGATACCACCAAGGTGCCGCTCTCAGACAGTTCCGGCAAAATTTATGGCGTAGTGGGAATTTTTGATGACGTCACCAATAAAAAACTGGCGGAAGAGAAAATCAGTCATTTGTCAGCTATTGTCGAATATTCTAATGATGCCATTATTTCAAAAACCATGGGAGGCGTCGTTACAAGTTGGAACCACGGTGCGGAGAGGCTATTCGGTTATACAGAACAGGAGATGCTTGGCAAATCGATGAATATTCTTTTTCCACCGGATCGACAGAATGAGGAACAGCATATTCTTGATACGATCTCCCAGTGTGAGAGCATTGAGCACTTTGATACGACCAGAGTGTGCAAAGACGGGAAGTTGATCGACGTATCAGTGACAATCTCACCAATTAAGAACTCTCAGGGTGATGTTATCGGTGCCTCGAAAGTAGCTCGTGATATCACCTCTCGCAAACAATCTGAGGAAGAAAAAAACAGGCTCGAATCCCAGCTCCAGCAATCCCAGAAGATGGAATCGATCGGGCATCTGGCAGGTGGTGTGGCACATGACTTCAACAACCAGTTAAGTGTAATCCTGGGTTACTCGGATCTGGAACTTATGAAGATGGAGGCTTCCCAGCCTCAGTATGCCGCATTTATTGAAATCAAAAAAGCAGCCGAACGCTCCGCTAACCTTACCCGTCAGTTGCTGGCCTTTGCCCGCAAGCAGACGGTTGTCCCCAAGGTTATCGATCTTAACGAGGCAATTTCAGGCATGCTCAAGATGCTGCAACGACTAATCGGCGAGAATATCCATCTGTCCTGGCAACCGGCCCCTGATCTGTGGTCTGTCAAAATTGATCCATCCCAGATTGACCAAATACTGGCCAACCTCTGTGTCAACGCCCGGGACGCCATTACAGATACTGGCAAGATTAGTATTGAAACGAGAAACTGTACCATTGATGCTGGCTACTGTTATTCTCACGTGGATGCAGCTGTACCTGGGGAGTATCTACAACTCACGGTGAGCGATAACGGCATTGGCATGAGCAAAGAAACAATTTTACGCATCTTTGAACCTTTTTTCACTACCAAGGAACTGGGAAAGGGCACCGGACTCGGCCTCTCCACGGTATACGGTATTGTTAAACAGAATAACGGCTTCATCAATGTCTACAGCGAGCCTGGTAAGGGTACAACATTCACAATATATCTTCCGCGCCACACCGTTGATAGTGATGAGTCTCTGAAAGAAAGTACCCCAACACCATACTCCAGAGGCCATGGAACCATCTTACTGGTTGAAGACGAACCGGCCATTCTGAAGATGACCACTCTGATGCTCGAAGGTCAGGGATATACCGTGATCCCCGCAAGTAACGGGAGTGAGGCAATTCGTATATTTAGTGAGCATACGGACATGATTCACTTACTTATGACTGACGTGATCATGCCTGATATGAATGGTCGTGATCTTGTCCAAAAGCTGCGTTTGCTTTCTCCGCAGCTCAAGTGTCTGTTTATGTCGGGTTATACGTCTGATATTATCGCCCAACACGGGATACTTGATGAAGGAGTGCAATTTATCCAGAAACCATTTTCTTTACCGGATTTGGCGGTTAAAGTACGCGAAGAACTACATAACAACAAAATAGAAAATTAGCCGAGAAAGTCATCCATACATTCGGGTCGACAGTCTCGGCTTGGCCTGACCCACCTGATATACAATATAGTTAGTAGCAATGAACACGTGAAAAGGAGAAATCAATGCAACATCGTATACTAGGAAAAAACGGCCTGAAGGTTTCGGCTCTCGGACTCGGCTGCATGGGAATGAGTTTTTCGTACGGGCCGCCCAAGGACCGACAGGAGATGATTACGCTTATCAGGACAGCCGTGGAACGCGGCGTGACTTTCTTCGATACGGCAGAGGTCTATGGTCCGTTCACCAACGAGGATCTGGTCGGCGAGGCACTCGCACCGTTGCGCAATCAGGTCGTGATTGCCACCAAGTTCGGCTTCGACACCAGCGTTGATCCACGGGCAATGAAAGGTAACGGGCCGGTTCTGAATAGCAGGCCGGAGCATATCAAGGAGGTGGCCGAGGCTTCCCTAAAACGGCTCAGGACCGATGTCATAGATCTCTTTTATCAGCACCGCGTTGATCCTGATGTCCCGATTGAGGATGTTGCTGGTGCCGTAAAGGATCTCATCCAGGAAGGGAAAGTCAAACATTTCGGACTTTCCGAGGCCGGGGTCGATACGATTCGTCGTGCCCATGCAGTCCAACCGGTAGCGGCGCTCCAGAGCGAATACTCACTGTGGTGGCGACGCCCCGAAGAGGAAATCCTGCCGACGCTTGAAGAGCTGGGGATCGGCCTCGTTGCCTATAGCCCGTTAGGCAAGGGGTTTCTCACGGGAAAGATCGACGAAAATACGACCTTCGACAGCACCGACTTCCGTACCACCCTACCGCGTTTTACGCCGGAAGCCCGGAAAGTGAATCAGGCTATGGTTGATCTGCTTGGAACAATCGCTGCCGAGAAGAAGTCAACACCGGCCCGGATCGCACTCGCCTGGCTCCTGGCACAGAAACCGTGGATTGTCCCGATTCCCGGCACGACGAAGCTGGAGCGACTGGACGAAAACAATGGGGCAACCGGACTCGAACTTACTGCTGACGATCTCCGTAAAATCGACAGCGCTGCTGCGCATATTACCGTAGAAGGCGCACGGTACCCGGAACGGCTGGAGCGAATGACCGGACGCTGACCGGCTATATCGATCAGCAACGCCGATACAAAAACCAAACCAGTATCCCCGCCGGTAACTATAATGAAACAATTCACAAAATCCCGCCGTGGTGGCGGGATTTTATTGTAGGTACTCAATTTTCGTGAGCGTAATTTTCTACCCTTTCAGCTTCAATGCGATTCCTGCTACATGCGCACCCTGATAACGGGCACCTGCAAGCTCGTTATCACTCGGCATCCGTTCACCCTGGCCACCGGTAATGGTTGTTGCTCCATACGGTGACCCTCCGGTCATCTCCGTAATACCCATCTGCCCGGAAAAGGAATACGGCAGGCCGACGACCACCATACCATGATGCAGCAGCGTGGTGTGAAAGTTGAGGATGGTCGATTCCTGGCCGCCATGTTGAGTGGCGGAACTCACAAATACGCTGCCGGCCTTTCCGACCAAGGCCCCTTTCATCCAGAGTCCTCCGGTGGCATCGAGAAACTGACGCATCTGTCCACACATGTTACCAAACCGGGTCGGAGTGCCGAAGATGATGGCGTCAGCAGCGGCCAGGTCATCAACCGTGACAACCGGGATATGAGCCATACTTTTCTGGGCGTCCAGTGCCCCCATCAGCCCCAGAACTTCATCTGAAAGAGTCTCAGGTACGCGCTTGATGACCGCCTCGCACCCTTCAATCTGCCGCACTCCTTCTGCTACCGCCTCAGCCATTTTGTAAATATGGCCATACATACTGTACTGTACGATAAGAACTTTCATATTTTTTCCTTTCGATGGTTGAACGTTGTGTATAGGTTTTAAGACTATTCATGTTTATCCCATTGGCGCACCATGTGAAACAAATAACGGTGAAAATTGTGGCTTCATTGTAGGTTCTCCTGCAGTTACTATTCAGGCAAGGTCGAAAAGCAGCACCTCTGCCTCCTCCTGCGCTGCTACAACCAACCTCTCCTCATTGCTCACCGCAGCACCGTCGCTGACATCCAGTTGATGTCCGTTTGCGAGAACAGCCCCACGCACCACCTGCAGCCAGACATGCCGTCCTGTCGGGATGACATGAGTGATTTGTTGGTGCGACCCAAGCATGGACGCAAACAGGTTGACGTCCTGATTGATTGTAACGGACTGGTCACGACCATCGCGAGATGCGATCAACCGTAAAACGTCCCGTTTTTCCTCGTCTGGAAAGGTTTTCTGTTCATATCCCGGTACGAACCCATCCCCGTCGGGCTGAATCCAGATCTGGAGGAAATGAACGTGGTCCTCCTCTGAATGGTTGAATTCACTATGGGTAATGCCGGTACCGGCACTCATGCGCTGCACTTCACCGGGACGGATGACAGAACCGTTGCCGATGCTGTCTTTATGCTGCAGAGCACCTTCGAGCACGTAGGAGATGATCTCCATATCACGGTGGGGGTGGGTGGGAAACCCCATACCTCGCTGGACCCGGTCTTCGTTGATGACGCGTAGATCTCGGAAGCCCATATGCTGCGGGTCGTAATAATTGGCAAAGGAAAATGTGTGATAGGTGTTCAACCAGCCGTGGTCGGCGTGTCCCCGTACAGCTGCTTTTCGTATGCGTAACATTGCGTGCCTCCTTCCTGCTCTGCTGATCACGTCAGGATGGTCGTGAATAATCCAGCCTGACGTGATCAACCTCTTCGCTTACTTCTTGATCATTTCTATTTCGAGCGTGATTGTTATCTCTTCTCCTACTGCAACTCCTCCGGTTTCCAACGCCTTGTTCCATACCAGGCCAAAATCTTTGCGGTTGATCTTGGTGGTAGCAGTTGCACCTTTACGGATATTGCCCCACGGGTCCTTACTTTCTTTTGTAGGGCCTTCAACATCAAGAACAACTTGTTTGGTAACACCGTGAAGTGTCAAATCGCCGGTTACTTTGAGTTTGTCCTTGCCGGCCGTGGCAACTTTCTTCGATACGAAAGTCATTGTCGGGTATTTGGCGACGTCGAAAAAATCAGCGTTTCGTAGATGTTCATCACGCTTCTGGACATTGGTGTTGATGGAATTGGTGTCGATAATTACTTCAACCTTTGATTTGGTAATGTCTTTGTCATCGATCTCGACGGTGCCGGTATGTTTCTCGAAACTTCCTTTTACATTAGACACCATCAGGTGCCTAACCTTAAAACCTACATTTGAGTGTTCGGGATCAATTGTCCAGGTTGAGGCACATGCGAATGTCGGAAGGGCCAGTGCGATAATGGTGCTGATTGATACGATGATGTTTTTCATGACGTTTTTCATGACGTTTCTCCTGTTGTTTGGATAATGGTTTAATGTCAATCTATCTGCTTAAAAAACTTCAACGGTACTAACTTCCTCCTTTCTTGCCTAATTTTTTACACAGTTGACCAAGTATTTCCTGTTCGTCCTCTTCTAGTGAAGCCATTTCTGTAACGATTGCTGCTTCAACATCAGCGAATACTTTGGAAATCAGATCTGTTCCTGATTCTGTAAGGTTTATGGTGAAATAGCGCCTATCACTTTCGTCCCGTACTCGACTCACCAGACTCTGTTTCTCAAGGTTGTCGATCACCAGTGTGATATTTCCCGAACTCTTGAGTATCTTTGAGCCGATGTCGCGTTGGCACAGTGGTCCCTTATGATAGAGTGCTTCAAGAACTCCGAACTGGCTAATGGTGAGTTTTGGCGCTACCAAAACACGATGTACCCTGCTGGTGACCGATTCAGCCGCCCGCATCAGCTTGGTGTAGGTGTTCAGGGCACGATATGTTGGTTTTTCTGTGAGCTTCATTGCTAACCTCGGTGAACCTAAAGCCGACTGCATCAATATCAAATAGCTTAATATCAATCTATATTGTCAAACCGATGCTGTCAATAATTTTTTTGTGTGAGCTATGGCCCGAGAATGGCTTGAACTGTGGGAGTCCATGCAAAACCGAGAAATATCACGATCACCTTGAACAATCGTCACAATGTTTAATTCAGCAATATTGTCTGATTCGGAGTATACTTAAATCACAGTTCGGGTGGGTACTTATGGCCACGTAATCTCGTCAGATGTTATAGCATTTTTTTCTGCTGACAGAATATGGGGAGGTGATCCGAAATGTTAAGAAAGATGTCTGGAAAATATATTAGATCACTCAGCATAAATAAAGACCGGAGGATTACTGAGCGGCGAGAGGAAGAAGATACCGGCGCATGGAAAATTTTCGGGGAAACCTGGAATAAATACGCCAACCGAAGGTATCATCAATCACGGAGAATGGCTGATTCATCAGATTGGGAGAGTCAGCAGCGGGAGTCAAGGATTGTAGCGTAGTCTGTTTCCCGTAATTAGATGTGGTACCACCATAAGTACCCATTCGTAATCTGTTTATACTCATAATGGTCATTTTGCCTCTGTAGAACTACGGCAATTACCGTAAAAGCAACTGCATGGCTTCCTCAACCGAAGACACACCTTCAAGTCTGATTCGCCCCTTTTTAAGACGCTTCAGGTTTCCTGCAGGCAGGATGCAGGCCTGAAAACCGAGCTTCTCAGCCTCAGCGATCCTCTGCTCTGGTTGCGTGATAGCTCTCACCTCGCCGGCTAAACCCACCTCACCTATAACCATCGTATGAGGGTCTATTGGTTTATCCAGATGGCTGGAGGCGACAGCCATAATCATGGCAAGGTCTGCAGATGGTTCATTAAGACGTACTCCTCCTACAGCATTGAGAAAAATATCCATACCGGAAAGATGAACACCTACTTTCTTTTCCAATACAGCAACCAAAAGAGCCAACCTGTTATGGTCTACACCTATTGTAGTGCGTCTGGGGGTACCGTAGGCAGTTTGAGTAACCAGTGCTTGCAGTTCAACCAACAGCGGTCGACTCCCTTCTAACGAAGCAGTCACAACAGATCCGGAAACGCCAATAGGACGCTCAGATAGAAAAAGCTCAGACGGATTTGTTACTTCGCTTAGTCCCTCCTGCTTCATTTCAAAGACACCAATTTCATTGGTTGAACCAAAACGATTCTTAACGGCACGTAATATTCTAAAGGGGTGGCTACCGTCTCCTTCGAAGTAAAGCACAGAATCCACCATGTGTTCAAGGACACGAGGCCCTGCAATAGCTCCATCTTTCGTAACGTGCCCAACTAAAAAGATTGGTATACCGCTTCTTTTGGCCAAAACCATGAGCTTGCCGGCTGATTCTCGCACCTGACTGACACTACCGGGAGCAGATTCCAGAGTAGACGTCCACACCGTCTGGATTGAATCGATTACCATGGCCTGAGGACTCATTACAGTTGCGTGGGCCAAGATCGCTTCAAGGGAGTTCTCTGCCAATATCAGAAGCCGCTTGTGCGACGCACTCAGGCGCTCACCTCGTAACCGGGTCTGAGAGGCAGACTCCTCGCCAGACACATACAGCACTTCTCCGACGCTGTTTGCCAGATTATGCATGGCCTGAAGCAGGAGTGTTGATTTGCCGATACCCGGATCACCTCCGATCAGAATCAGAGAACCGGGAACAATGCCTCCACCCAGCACCCGGTCGAGTTCTCCGATTCCGGTCGCGACCCTCGTTTCGGATTGTGCAGGAACATCGCATATCGGAATTGGCTTGGAGTTTTGACCGCCAATAGCCCTGGCGCCGGGAGGGGGCTTAACGGAAGTTTCCTCGACCATGCTGTTCCAAGCGCCACAGTCAGGGCACTTACCCAGCCATTTGGGCGACTGATAACTACATTTCTGGCACGTAAATATTGATTTTTCTTTCACGACGAGAACCTCTGAATGTTACAAGACATTTTTGGAGAGTGGTTTTACTCAAGAAGATGTGATCCGGGCAAAGATATCAGATATACGGCTTAAAGCAACCGAGATCAAAGGTGGGAAAAGATCGATCCACTTACGATGATGCAACTACTGACAGGATAACAGCAGAAATTTATTTTCTGCTTGACTTGTCGCCATCTCTTCACTATATTCCAGAACTCTTTAAAACTCAGATGCGGATGGAGATGGTACTATGTACGCAGTTATCAAGACAGGTGGTAAACAATACAAGGTTTCCGAAGGTGAATTTCTTAAGGTAGAAAAGCTTGAGGGCGCAATCGGTGACAGCATAGAATTCGCCGAAGTACTGATGCTCGGTGGTGACACAACCATTGTTGGCGCGCCGCTCGTTGCTGGTGCTTCAGTTACTGCCAAAATTGCTGTTCAAGGCAAGGGCAAAAAGGTTCTGGTTTTCAAGTCCAAGAAACGTAAGGACTCACGCAAACTGCGTGGCCACCGTCAATTCCAGACGGTACTGAAAATCGAAAAAATCAGCGCATAACGAAAACATACCAATAATTTTTCCCAGGAGACACGGAAATGGCACATAAAAAAGCTGGTGGTAGCTCAAGAAACGGCAGGGATTCAGGCGGACAGCGTCTCGGCTGTAAAAAATTCGGCGGTGAAACCGTCAAAGCCGGTAACATCATCTACCGTCAGCGCGGGACCCAGATCCACCCCGGTAACAACGTCGGCTGCGGTAAAGATTACACTCTTTTTGCTCTGATCGAAGGCGTTGTCGCCTTTGAACGTCTGGGTAAAGATCGTAAAAAAGTTTCGGTATACCCAAACTAATACCATCCTTCTCTCATTCAATCAAAAGCCCTGAAGTTTTTTCTTCAGGGCTTTTTTATGTGCTATGTGCTATAAGAGTACAGAGTAATGTTATGGCTTTGCGTGATGAGGCGCTATGAAACATTTAGGTGACATACTGGTTGAGTCGGAGATTATCAGTTTTCGCACGCTTGAACGAGCGCTTGAACGTCAGCAAACGTCCAAAAAACGTCTGGGCACCATTCTCGAAGAGATGGGTGTTATTTCTGAAGATGAACTGGTTGATGCACTTTCCAAACAGTTCAACTTCAAAACTATCAAAAACTTCGTTGATCATTCCTACCCGCCAGAACTGCTGGAACTCTTACCATCTGATTTTGCCATGAAAAGATTGGTGTTCCCGTTGAAACAGAAGGACGCCCTGCTGGCCGTTGCTATTACTGATCCCTTTGACCTTGAAACGATTGAAATGTTAAGCCGGATTACCGGCTTTCAGATAATTCCGGTACTGGCTACCCGCAAAGAAATTTTGGATGCAATTTCGGTGCACTACCTGAAAAGCAGTTCCGGTGAAGGGGGACAGGCGATCCTTATTGCTGAAGATTCCGCGCCGGTAGCGACTCTGATTCAGATGGCGTTGGTTAAGGAAGGCTATCTGGTGCTCTTGGCTAATGATGGGTTGGAAGCGTTGAAACTGGCCATGGCAGAACGGCCAAAACTGATCATCACCGATGCAGTCATGCCGCGCATGGACGGATATGGACTGATGCGGGCCATCAAGACCAACCCAATGACGTCTGAAATCCCCGTTATCATGCTGACATCCAAGGCTTCAAATGAGGATGAACGTAAAGCACTTGAATTCGGTTTCGCTGACTTCATTTCCAAACCGGTACAACCACTTCGCGTCGTTTCCCGCGTCAAACATATCCTTGAGCTTTCCCAGAAATACAAACGCTGAAACCCACTTCACCAGCGCGTACGGTGCTTCTGAAAGCTTTTGAGCGCATGCCGGTATTCCCACGGTGGCAACGGGTTTGTATCACTCCATAAACCGGCATGCTGTGAGCGTGCCCGGCTTTCGCTGCCGATATACTCCGAAGCATAGGGAGCATGCAGATACTGGCGATAAGCCCAGGCCATCCCCTCAGCCACCATTTCACGATTGATGTCCCTGCCCTCAGAGCGAATCACCGCCACCACCCGTTTATACTGATCAACATCAATTATCTCGGCTGAAACCTGACGCCCCATAATCTTCTTCATCAGCATTCGTTTGGAAGCATCTCCAAAGGATTGTCCCGGCTGATCCGGCTTTCTGGTTTCCGGAGCGTCGATTCCATACAGCCGAATCTTAAGACGGCTCTCCTCGCGAGTGGCCAGCAGTACGGTATCACCATCATAGACCGCCCGCACCACTCCCGTAACAATCCGTCCGGCGCAGGCATCACCTGTTATCACCAGCACCAGCAGACTTATAACCAGCAGGACCCTCATCAAATCAGCTCCTTGGGATAGTTGAATTCGGTTGTACCGGCCACTTCCCGACTGGACTTGAAAGCTGCCAGAATATCGCCCCAACGCTCGCGAGGAGCCTCAGTCAGATCGATCTGAAATGAGCCGCATCCCATTCGACGCAGCTCTGCATGCCGCGCAGTCAGTGAAAAGGGGGTCGCTGCCGTAATCGTTTGCAGGCCGTCATGCGTACTTACACTGTACTCCTCGCCACGGTCAGAACGCAGCGGGGTGTTGCCATGCACCTCCTTGAGGCGGATCTTGGTCGTCATGACCGGCAGTGGCGCGAACATGATCACGCGTCGCTCAATCGACAAATCGGCCTTCAACAGATCTGCAATATTTTCAGAATCGTCCTCGATATACAGCGTTGCCGTGACAGCGCCCAGATCGTGCCATGCCAGAAGCGCCTGACTATTCAGGCTAAAACAGCGCTGCCCGGTTGAAATCTGCAATCCTTCAAAAGTTTGCAGCAGCTGAAAATGAGAGAGATTGGTAGTCTCATAACGGCGGAAACCGGCCCGATGCAGCACACGCAGTGTCTCCACATACAGCGGAATATCCCGGTCAAAAAGAATAAAGGGAAACTGCCAGACGACCTTGTCCTCAGTGCCACGCAGGCGCGGCAGTGTCGCTGAAAGCTGATGAATCGCCGCTTTAGAGAGCGGTATAACGGTCGTATCCGCCCCGTGAGCGAACGGAACATTCCACTCCTTGGGATGTTCCATAACAACGCTCAGTTTCTCTACGCTTGAAGACCGGCTCGAGCTTGTCGTAGCAGCTCTGACTTCTGCCAGCGCTGCCACTCGCGAACGCTCCAGCTGTTCCCGGAAACCGCTCAAGGCCACCTGTTCCAACTGCTGGTAAAAGCTACGTCGCAGCTCCTTGAAAAGTCCTGATGGTATCAGAACGGGGGGGAAACCGGGTGCTTCCAGAGAATCAAGCTTGAAACTGGTGTCGCCGGTTTTTGCAAACTGCCCTGCAAGGACCGCCTGCATATTTCCGCTGCGAGACGCCTCCAGCGCACCGAGCGGATAACTGAAGTCGTGATGACAGCCGAGCACCTCGGCATCAATCACAAGATTTTGATCGCGCAGCGAAACGATCAGCCGACAGGGGAGCTTATCACCCCTGCTTCCTTCCAAACGACGCTGACAGGCGTTATCACTGAGCGTAAATGCTTCCCGGGATGATACTTTGTAGATTGAATCGCCGACTGAGAAATTAAAAGGTGTCTCAACCTCCACCAGACTCCCGGCCGGGGCTTCCATAACCTTCTTTCGATTGAGAAACAGGTCGCGCACGGTCCAGGCCTGACCGGCCATGTCGCTTTTGGGCTGCGCCCGCAGTCGATCACCGACATACAGCGCATCACGACTTTCAAAGCTCAGGCGACTCCCCTTGACGCTCTTGATCTGTCCAATGTAGCGACCGGTGCCCCCCTTTTGCCAGGGGTTCGCAATATCATCCGGCTGCTGTGAGGCCAGGAAACCTTTGGTCGGCGTGCGGCCGAACGAATATTTCAGCATTTCCTTGGCATTTGACAACGCCGCTTTGCGGGATGCCTCGGGTGCATCTATCACAAGACGATAGGCTGAAACAACACTTGCCACATATTCAGCCGACTTCATGCGCCCTTCAATTTTAAGCGATCTGACTCCGGCGGTCATCAGATCGGGTATCATATCGATGGCAGACAGGTCGCTGGTGGAGAAATAGTGCCCCTCCTTGCCGCGATGGGTATACATTCGCCGGCAGGGCTGGGCGCAACGTCCGCGATTGCCGCTATGTCCTCCCAGTAGAGACGAGAAGAAACATTGACCTGAAATCGAAAAGCAGAGCGCGCCATGTACGAAACATTCAACCTCGACCGATGTGGCCGCCGCGATCGCCGCGATCTCATCGACCGCCAGCTCCCGCGCCAGCACTGCGCGCTGGAAACCGAGCTGCTCCAGCATTTTGATGCCGGGTGTATTGTGAATCGTCATCTGGGTCGAAGCGTGCAGCGAAATCGAGGGGAATTGGTTACGAATCAGACGGGCGACAGCCAGATCCTGCAAAATGACGCCATCCACCCGCATTCCGGCCAGGGCTGCCAGCGTATCCACTAGCTGCGGCAGCTCTTTTTCTTTGACTAATGTGTTGAGGGTAACATAGACCCGCTTGCCATCGGCATGGGCGTAGGCCAGCATCCGTTCAACCTGGGCTGCCGAAAAATTTTTGGCGCGGGCACGGGCTGAAAAATCCTGCAGCCCGCAGTAGACCGCATCAGCTCCCTTTTCCAGAGCGGCAAAAAATGCTTCCAGCGAACCGGCCGGAGCCAGCAACTCGGGCTTAATGTCTGAAACTTCCATAGAGTTCCTCATAGGTATACTTACGTTGTCGACCAGATTCCAACGCCCATTTCAAGCGGAATATCTTTTTTACCGGCAAAGAAATTCTTCAATTGCAATTTATCATCACTCAACTGTATCCCGACTTCAACACCATGAAAGACATCCGACGAACTGCTCCCGTTAGCCAGCATCAGAACCGAAGTGTTTAGCTGCCGCAGAGTGCGATAGAATTCGGTGATGTTCTTGATGTTCTCCGGGAAAAAATCTTCAATCGGATCAAGGACGACCAGCTTCACCTTGTAGTACTCGCAAAATTTCTTCAGATACGTGATGGTTTTGGTATAGCCGCCGGTAGCATCGACCAGATGTGACTGGACCCCGTAGCAGTCGTCACACATCGAAATGCAGGTCAGGTTATCACTATTCTGTTGCAGTTTATGGGCAAATTCCGGCTCTGACTTCTGCCACTCCCGGCAGAGCCGTTTAAAGCGTCTGCAATTGTCGTCATCGGTATCCTGGGCACTCAGGTAGATAACGTGCCCGAACTGACTGTGGTATTTACCGAGGAAAGGGAGTCCCAGGGCTACCGACATAGCAGCCTGCATCGCCAGGGTAGACTTCCCGTAAATACCGTTTGTCTTGAGACATACCAGCGAGTTGGCCGGGATTATCTCCGCAATCGTGTACTCATCCGCTTTCGGCGATGCAACTTCCCGCGTGATCCACTCATTAATACCGATATGTTTGGCAAATGGATTGTCTTCCGTCATTTTGAGGATCATTGGGTCTCCCATTCACGTGAACGGCGTACTAAAATAGAAACGCCCCATCAAGGGGCGTTTCGTACAGCGCATGACAGTGTCTTCACGTGTCTAACGTGACAATTATTTTTCCAGCAGAATACGCAGCATGCGGCGCAGTGGTTCTGCAGCTCCCCACAGCAGCTGATCACCACAGGTAAAGGCCTGCAGATACTGCGGACCCATTTTCATTTTGCGTACGCGACCGACCGGTACGGTCAGTGTGCCCGAAACCGCAGCCGGTGTCAGACCTGCCAGGGTTTCCGCCTTGGTGTTGGGAATCAGCTTGACCCACTGGTTGTCATTGGCGATCAGATTTTCAATTTCAGCCAGCGGCAGATCCTTGTTCAGCTTGATGGTGATCGCCTGACTGTGGCAGCGCATGGCACTGACGCGGACACAGATACCATCTACCGGAATCGGAGTTGCTGTGCCGAGGATCTTGTTGGTTTCCAGAAAGCCTTTCAGCTCTTCACGACTCTGGCCATCCTCAACCTCGCGGTCGATCCAGGGGAGCACACTGCCTGCCAGCGGAAAACCGAACTCCTTGGTAGGCAGACTGCCGTCACGCAGAGTAGCAGTGACCTTGCGATCGATCTCAAGAATTGCGGAACCGGGATTCTTCAGTTCTTCAGCAACAGCACCGTTCAGCACACCCATCTGACTGAGCAGCTCGCGCATATTGGGAGCACCGGCCCCGGAAGCGGCCTGATAGGTCATCGAGGAGAGCCATTCCACCAGTCCAGCACGGAACAAACCACCCAACGCCATCAGCATCAGGCTGACGGTACAGTTACCGCCGATAAAATCCTTCTGACCGTTGGCCAGCGCCGTGTCAATCACGTTACGATTAACCGGATCAAGGATAATGACGGCATTATCCTCCATACGGAGTGTCGAGGCGGCATCGATCCAATAGCCGTTCCACCCTTGAGTACGCAGTTCAGGGTGTACGGACTTGGTGTAGTCCCCCCCCTGGCAGGTGATGATGACGTCCAGTTTTTTAAGTTCGGCAATATCACTCGCATCTTTCAACGTCCCTGCGTTCAGCGGGGCTGCTTGTCCGGCCTGTGAAGTCGAGAAAAAGACCGGCTCAAAACCGAGTGTGAAATCATTCTCTTCCTGCATACGCTGCAGGAGAACCGATCCAACCATACCGCGCCAACCAACAATTCCAACTTTCATAGTCGTAGTCCTTTTCTTGAGATATTAGAGTGCAGCTATAATTGCCGCACCCATTTCTTGAGTATTAACCAGCTTCTCGCCGGCCTTACTCTGGAAAATATCAGCCGTCCGATAGCCCTGATCCAAGACCTTGGCCACGGCGTTGTCGATCGCGTCCGCCGCATCCAGCATGCCGAAGGAGAACTTGAGCATCATACCGGTTGACAGTATCTGGGCGATCGGGTTGGCAATCCCTTGACCGGCAATATCCGGTGCAGAACCGCCGGATGGTTCGTACATACCAAAGGTGCCTTCTGCCAGAGAGGCCGAAGGGAGCATTCCCAGGGAACCGGTCAGCATGGCAGCCTCGTCGGAGAGGATATCACCGAACATGTTCTCGGCCAGAATGACATCAAACTGTTTGGGCCATTTGACCAGCTGCATGGCGGCATTATCAACATACATATGGGTCAGTTCAACATCGGGATACTCTTTGGCAATGCCGATAACGACTTCGCGCCAGAGCACGGAGGATGAGAGCACATTGGCTTTATCTATGGAACAAACTTTCTTGCTCCGTTTGCGGGCCGCCTGAAATGCGACATGGGTAATACGCTCGATTTCCGGTACGGAATAGCGCAGCGTATCTATGCCTACCCTACCCCGCCCTTCGCCTTCGATACCCTTGGGTTGTGAAAAGTAGATCCCGCCGGTCAATTCTCGGACAACCAGCACATTGAAACCACCGCCGATAACCTCTTCTTTGAGCGAGGAGGCACCGGTGAGAGACGGAAAAATAATTGCCGGACGTAAATTGGCATACAGTCCGAAAATCTTGCGCAATGGCAGCAGGGCCCCCCGTTCAGGCTGCTCTTCGGGCGGCAGCGTTTCCCATTTTGGACCGCCGACCGAACCGAACAGGATCGCATCGGCTGCTTTACAGGTATCAATCGTAGTTTGCGGAAGCGCCTTGCCTTCACAATCAATACCGCAACCACCGACATTTGCGGCGGTTCGTGTGAACGTTACATCAAACTTTTTCTCAACCGCATCAAGAACGTCAAGCGCTACGGCCATTACTTCCGGCCCGATGCCATCGCCTGAAAGAACTGCAATTTTAAACGTCTTCCCCATAATCCCCCCGTAATGTGCTTCTGAAATCGGTTTTTGATAATAATTTTCACAGCCTGTTTTGTCAATTGAATAGACTCATCCGAATGCAATCGACTCACTTGCTTTACCGAAAAAGTTCGTGTATTGTCCAACCTAATTTTCAGTGGAGGGGACAGATGACAAAGGCAGATATCGTAGAAGCCGTTTCAAGTAAATGCGGATTTTCAAAAAAAGAGTCGTCCGATCTTGTGGAAGGCGTTTTTTTACTTATAAAGGGATGCCTGGAAAGCGGCGAAGATCTCAAAATATCAGGTTTCGGCAAGTTCGAGGTTAAACAGAAGAAGCCCCGTCGCGGAAGAAATCCTCAAACCGGTGAAACGCTTGAAATCTCTGCCCGCAGAGTGCTCAGTTTCAAACCGAGCCAGATTTTGAAAAGCGCTGTTAACGGTTGATCAGTCAATTCCCGTGTGACTCTATCGCAACGTGGAGCGGCGCCATATATTAAGGAGTTTTATCATGGCAAGTCTTAACAAGGTAATGCTGATTGGTAATCTAGGCAAGGACCCCGAAGTACGTTTTACGGCATCCGGTCAGGCTGTGGCCGGCTTTTCCCTGGCTACCAGTGAAAAGTTCAAAGGGAAAACCGGTGAATGGGAAGAACGCACTGAGTGGCATAACATCACTCTGTGGGGCAAACTGGCCGAAATCGCCGGAGAGTATCTGTCAAAGGGCAAAACAATCTTTGTTGAGGGGCGACTGCAGACCCGTAAGTGGCAGGATAAAAGCGGTAATGACCGCTACACGACCGAGATTGTCGGTGACAAAATGCAGATGCTTTCTCCCAAGGGCGAACGTCGTGGCGGCGAGACAT
>Ga0194037_1001007_pt1 | contig 21114 bp, 21 predicted proteins | sample JunL306m_MetaG_FD_148653 | JGI IMG/M metagenome (GOLD analysis project Ga0194037, IMG submission 148653) | Anoxic zone freshwater microbial communities from boreal shield lake in IISD Experimental Lakes Area, Ontario, Canada - Jun2016-L304-6m | ecosystem: Environmental > Aquatic > Freshwater >...
AGATGTAACGGGGCTCAAACTGTATACCGAAGCTGTGGATGTATGCGATCCACTTTAATTTACTTGCACGAGCTTGGTGTAGGCTAACTTTGCGTACCGCAAAGTTAAGCGCGTCAGCGCGGCCGAAGCCAAAGCGTTCCAACACGATCGAGACAGGTGATCGAAGGCGCGCGAGTGAATTAAAGGGATCGCATACATGGTAGGAGAGCGTTCCCTAGGCCTGTGAAGGTGCACTGAGAGGTGTGCTGGAGGTATGGGAAGTGCGAATGCTGACATGAGTAGCGATAAAGCGGGTGAAAGGCCCGCTCGCCGTAAGCCCAAGGTTTCCTGCGCAACGTTCATCGACGCAGGGTGAGTCGGCTCCTAAGGCGAGGCAGAAATGCGTAGTCGATGGGAAACAGGTTAATATTCCTGTACCGTTATCTGATGCGATGGGGAGACGGAGAAGGTTATGCAAGCCGGGTGTTGGATGTCCTGGTTTAAGCGTGTAGGCGTGGCCCTTAGGCAAATCCGGGGGTCTTAGCTGAGGCGTGATGACGAGTCCCCTTAGGGGGATGAAGTTGCAGATACCCCGCTTCCAAGAAAATCCTCTAAGCTTCAGTCAGATAATGACCGTACCGCAAACCGACACAGGTGGGCGAGATGAATATTCTCAGGCGCTTGAGAGAACTCAGGAGAAGGAACTCGGCAAATTGACACCGTAACTTCGGAAGAAGGTGTGCCGCTAGTAGGTGAAGGTGTACAACTGGAGCCAAATGCGGTTGCAAAGAATAGGTGGCTGCGACTGTTTAATAAAAACACAGCACTCTGCAAACACGATGAGTGGACGTATAGGGTGTGACGCCTGCCCGGTGCCGGAAGGTTAAATGATGGGGTGCAAGCTCTTGATTGAAGCCCCGGTAAACGGCGGCCGTAACTATAACGGTCCTAAGGTAGCGAAATTCCTTGTCGGGTAAGTTCCGACCTGCACGAATGGCGTAACGATGGCCACGCTGTCTCCTCCTGAGACTCAGCGAAGTTGAAATGTTTGTGATGATGCAATCTACCCGCGGCTAGACGGAAAGACCCCATGCACCTTTACTGTAGCTTTACATTGGACTGTGAACCAATCTGTGTAGGATAGCTGGGAGGCTTTGAAGCGGGAGCGCTAGCTCTCGTGGAGCCAACCTTGAAATACCAGCCTGGTTTGTTTGCGGTTCTAACCTAGCCCCCTATACGGGGGTGGGGACCGTGTATGGTAGGCAGTTTGACTGGGGCGGTCTCCTCCCAAAGAGTAACGGAGGAGCTCGAAGGTACGCTAGGTACGGTCGGACATCGTACTGATAGTGCAATGGCATAAGCGTGCTTGACTGCGAGACTGACAAGTCGAGCAGGTGCGAAAGCAGGACATAGTGATCCGGTGGTTCTGAATGGAAGGGCCATCGCTCAACGGATAAAAGGTACGCTGGGGATAACAGGCTGATTCCTCCCAAGAGTTCACATCGACGGGGGAGTTTGGCACCTCGATGTCGGCTCATCACATCCTGGGGCTGTAGCCGGTCCCAAGGGTATGGCTGTTCGCCATTTAAAGTGGTACGTGAGCTGGGTTTAAAACGTCGTGAGACAGTTTGGTCCCTATCTGCCGTGGGCGTTGGAAGTTTGAGGGGGGCTGCTCCTAGTACGAGAGGACCGGAGTGGACGGATCTCTGGTGGACCGGTTGTCATGCCAATGGCATAGCCGGGTAGCTAAATCCGGAAGAGATAAACGCTGAAAGCATCTAAGCGTGAAACTTGCCTCGAGATGAGACTTCCCTGTGCTTTAAGCACACTAAAGAGTCGTTCGAGACCAGGACGTTGATAGGTCGGATGTGGAAGCGCAGTAATGCGTTAAGCTGACCGATACTAATTGCTCGTGAGGCTTGATCCTATAACCTTAAATCTTGACTCTTTTAGAGGCATTTAAGGTTGATTCTAAAGCTGTAATCAATTGCAATATCCCAGAAAATCTTTACTTCTTCCAATTTGTTTAAGACAAGTTGCCTATGAAAATAGGACGACGATGTTTTACTCGCTGAGCTCAAATGAGCTCACGACAGCTTAACGGTTGCCAGCACAGTCTGGTGATTACGGTTATGTCTGGCGGCCATAGCGAATTGGACCCACCCCTTCCCATCTCGAACAGGGCCGTGAAACGATTCTGCGCCAATGATAGTATGCTCTTCGCATGCGAAAGTAGGTCACCGCCAGACTCTTTATACGAAGTGTTGTTATGTTCATAACAACATGACTGAAAAGCCCACAATCGTGGGCTTTTTTGTTTGTAAGAATTGCATCACCATTTCGCTAAATGGTTGATATAATAGAGAAATGGGCTTATTGCCCATTTTTTGTTTGTGACAGATTAAGTGAATGTTTACAACAGGATAGAAATAAAGTGGCAGATTTATACAGTCTCATTGATAAAACAGTGACCCAGTTAGGGTACGAGATGACGGATTTGGAAGTATCCAACCGTGGTAAATTGTTGCGCCTATTTATTGATAAGCCTGAAGGCATCACCATTGATGATTGTGTGTTGGTGAGTAATCAGCTTGGCAATGTCCTTGCCGTTGAAAACGACATTGATTATGACCGGTTAGAGGTTTCTTCACCGGGATTAGATCGTGCCCTCAAAAAAGAGGCGGATTTCATTCGATTTGTCGATGCGCGTGCATCGGTCAAAGTCAGAATGCCGATAGAGGGTAGAAAGAATTTTATAGGATTACTCAAGGGTGTTGATGACGGCGATTTATTGGTCGATGTTGAGGGTGTCATCGTTAAGATTGCACTGACTAATATCGATAAAGCCCGTTTAGCACCAGAATTTAAATAATTTGTTTTGTATTGTTTGATCGAAATTTTTAAGCGGAGATTAAGATGAGTCGCGAAATATTATTACTAGTAGATGCGCTAGCACATGAAAAGAACGTCGCTAAAGAAGTGATTTTTAGTGCGCTTGAATTTGCATTAGCCTCTGCCACCAAAAAACGTTTTGCTGAAGACGCAGATGTTCGCGTAGAGATTGATCGTGATACGGGTGAATATGAGTCATTCAGACGTTGGACCTTACTGACCGATGACCAAGCCCTTGAAAATCCTGGCGCGGAAATGTATGCCGATGATGAGCGCGCTGAAGGGAAAACAGTCCTAGAAGGGGGTGTTTTTGAAGATCCGCTTGAGTCGGTAGAGTTTGGCCGTATTGGCGCACAAGCTGCGAAACAAGTCATTTTACAAAAAGTCCGTGAAGCGGAGCGTGAGCAAATTCTAGAAGAATTTTTGGCGCGTGATGAGCATCTGGTTTCAGGCGTCATTAAGCGCATGGAAAAAGGCAATGCGATGATCGAAGTCGGTCGTATTGAGTCAATGTTGCCAAGGGATCAAATGATACCAAAAGAGAACTTACGTGTTGGTGATCGTGTACGCGCCTATGTGTCTCGTGTCGAGCGCAGCGGTCGTGGTCCACAATTGATTCTTTCACGTATTGCCCCAGAATTTATTACGCACCTATTTGAATTAGAAGTGCCTGAAATTGAAGATGGCTTACTCGAAATCAGAGGCGCTGCACGTGATCCTGGCTTGCGTTCTAAGATTGCTGTGAAAGCCAATGATCAACGTTTAGATCCAGTGGGCACCTGTGTAGGGATGCGTGGTTCACGTGTGCAAGCGGTGACAGGTGAGCTTGCCGGTGAGCGTGTGGATATTGTGTTGTGGTCTATGGAGCCAGCGCAGTTTGTGATTAATGCCATGGCCCCAGCAGAAGTTTCCAGTATCGTTGTGGACGAAGATGCCCACAGCATGGACGTGGTGGTTGATGAAGAACAATTGGCACAAGCGATTGGCCGTAACGGTCAAAACGTTCGCTTAGCATCAGAGCTGACGGGCTGGACTTTGAATATCCTCACGATTGATGAAGCCGCCAAGAAGAGCGAAGCCGATTACTCGGTGACCCTTCAATTGTTCATTGAAAAATTGGATGTGGATGAAGAAGTGGCAGATATCTTGGTCCAAGAAGGATTTGGCACCTTAGAAGAGATTGCCTACGTTCCGCTTGCTGAAATGTCTCAAATCGAAGCCTTTGATGAAGACACCATTAATGAGTTGCGTAAACGTGCACGTGCAGCATTGCTGACCGATGCCATTGCAAAAGAAGAAAAAGGTGAAGTCGCGGCTGAAGACCTTCTCACGATGGAAGGGATGGACGAAGAAACGGCTAACTTACTAGCCTCTCAAGGCGTTTCAACCATGGAAGACCTGGCTGACTTGGCTGTTGATGACTTAGTAGAGTTAACAAAAATGGATGAAGAGCGTGCTAAGCAATTAATTATGACTGCACGCGCACCTTGGTTTGCTTAAAAAATTATCGCTGAAGTAATGAGTATTTTAAGTGGTTGCGTAAAGAATAGACTGGAGTAACAGATGGGACAGACAAGCGTATTACAATTTGCGAGTGAGTTAGGCTTGCCAGCCGAACTACTGCTTGAGCAGTTGAAAAGTGCTGGCGTCAGTAAATTTTCATCAAGTGACCAGTTGACGGAAAGCGATAAAACTTTGTTGCTTGGCTACTTACGTAAAGAGCATGGTGGCCAAGCCCCTAAAAATAAAATTACTTTAACGCGTAAACAAAATACTGAAATTAAAAAGACCGATAGTTCAGGTAAGGCCAGAACGATTCAGGTGGAAGTGCGTAAAAAACGTGTGTTGGTGCGTAACGAAGAAGTCGCGGCCGAGGAAGAAGTCGTTGAAGTGGCTCCGGTTATTGAAGCTGTTGCAGTTGAACCAGAAGTCGTTGAAGTGGCTCCGGTTATTGAAGCTGTTGCAGTTGAACCAGAAGTCATCGAAGTGGCTCCGGTCATTGAGCCGGTCGAAGAGGCGCCTAAAAAGTCTGTTAAGCCAAGTTTGTTATCTGCTGAACAAATTGCCCAGCGCGCCAATGAAGCAAAGCGCCATGCAACGCTCATTGAGATGCAAATGGATGACTTGCGCAAGAAGCAAGAACTTGCCCAAAAACGCTTAGATGAAGAAGCGAAGCGCGTAGCTGACGCCGCTGCAGCGACCGCTAAATTGTCTGAAGGCACCTTGCATAAACCTGCACCTAAAGAAGGTGCAAAAACAGAGGACAAAGCCGCTAAAAAAGGGAATAAGAATAAAGAATGGGCGGATGCTGAGAATAAAAAACGCGGAATTAAAACCCGTGGTGACGTAAGTCTTAACCAAGGATGGCGGGCGCAGAAATCAAAATCAAAATCTCATAAAGAGGATGATAGTGAGCATGCATTTAATGCCCCAACTGAGCCGATCATTCATGAAGTGTTAGTGCCTGAGACCATTACAGTTGCTGATTTGGCACATAAAATGGCCGTCAAAGCGGGTGAAGTGATTAAAGCGCTCATGAAAATGGGCATGATGGTGACGATCAACCAAGTCCTCGACCAAGAAACCGCTATTATTATTGTCGAAGAAATGGGCCACACAGCTAAAGCAGCTGCGGCCAATGATCCAGAAACATTCTTGGATGATACTGAACACGCTGAGGCGATTCTTGAAGCGCGTCCACCGGTTGTGACCGTCATGGGTCACGTCGATCATGGTAAAACCTCACTACTTGATTATATTCGCCGTAGCCGTGTCGCCTCTGGCGAAGCTGGCGGCATTACGCAACATATCGGGGCTTATCACGTTGAAACAGAACGTGGCATGGTGACCTTTTTAGATACGCCAGGCCATGAGGCATTTACGGCCATGCGTGCACGTGGTGCGAAGGCCACGGATATCGTTATTTTGGTGGTGGCTGCTGATGATGGCGTGATGCCACAAACCATTGAAGCTGTTCACCATGCGAAAGCAGCGGGCGTGCCTTTGGTGGTTGCGGTGAATAAAATTGATAAGCCAGAAGCCAATTCAGAGCGCGTGAAGCAAGAGCTTGTTGCGCAAGAAGTGGTCCCAGAAGATTGGGGTGGCGATACCATGTTTGTTGAGGTATCAGCCAAAACGGGTAAAGGGATTGATGAGTTATTAGAAGCCGTATTGCTTCAGGCAGAAGTGCTTGAACTTAAAGCTGCTAAGAATACTCCGGCTAAAGGCTTGGTCATTGAAGGTCGTTTGGACAAAGGGCGCGGTCCAGTGTCAACCATCTTGGTGCAATCAGGTACCTTAAAACGCGGTGATATGTTGCTTGCTGGCAGTTCATTTGGACGCGTTCGCGCAATGCTGGATGAAGCGGGCAATGATATTAAAGAAGCAGGCCCATCGATTCCTGTTGAGATTTTAGGCCTTTCAGACGTGCCAAACTCAGGTGAAGAAGTCATCGTGTTAAATGATGAGCGTAAAGCACGTGAAATTGCACTCTTCCGTCAAGGTAAATTCCGTGACGTGAAATTAGCGAAACAACAAGCGTCTAAGCTTGAAAATATGTTTGATCAAATGGCTGAAGGCGAAGTGAAAACCTTAGCCTTAATTATCAAATCAGACGTTCAAGGCTCATACGAAGCGCTTGCAACTTCATTACAAAAGCTTTCAACAGATGAGGTGAAAGTGAACATCATTCACACCGGTGTAGGCGCGGTGACGGAATCAGATGTGAACTTGAGCGTTGCCTCTAAAGCAGTATTAATCGGCTTTAATGTGCGTGCAGATGCTGGCGCACGTAAGCTCATTGAGAGCTCTGGTGTGGATGTACGCTATTACAACATTATTTACGAAGCGGTAGATGAAATCAAAGCTGCCCTTGGTGGCATGTTGGCTCCAGAGAAGAAAGAAAGTGCAATTGGCTTGGTTGAAGTGCGCGAAGTGTATCGTATCTCTAAAGTGGGCGCAGTCGCTGGTTGTTATGTTCAAGATGGGGTCATTAAACGTAACTCTAAGATTCGTATCTTGCGCGACGATGTGATTATCTTCACGGGCGAATTAGACTCACTCAAACGCTTTAAAGATGACGTGAAAGAAGTGAAATCTAACTTCGAATGCGGTTTGTCATTGAAGAACTATAACGACATTGAAGTTGGTGACTTGCTAGAAGTCTATGAAGTTGTTGAAATCGCTAGAACGCTTTAATGGCTAAGGATTTTGCAAGAAGTGACCGTGTGGCTGAGCAAATGCGCCGGGAATTGGCGGATTTGCTTCAGTTCGAAGTCAAAGACCCGCGTGTTGGCATGGTCACCGTGACTGAAGTTGAAGTGACGGGTGATATGGCCCACGCCAAAATTTATTACAGCACCGCTGAACAAGATGCTAAATCTGCCGCTGAACTGCAAAAGGGCTTAGAAAAATCTGCAGGCTTTTTACGCAGCCAACTGTCTAAGCGTATGTTATTACGCACAGTGCCACAATTACATTTTGTCTATGATGCTTCGATTGATAATGGGATGAAGTTAACGCGTCTCATCAATGAAGCCTTAGCGGACAGCCCTAAAGAATAATGCCGTTTAGAAGCTAAGTCTGGCCAATGGCGCAATTCAGAAGAGTTAAACGCAATATCAATGGGGTGTTGTTGCTCGACAAACCCCTCGGCTTTTCCTCTAATCAAGCCCTACAAAAAGTAAAGTTGCTGTTTCAAGCCGCTAAAGCGGGTCACACCGGTACGCTAGATCCCTTGGCAACTGGGCTATTGCCAATTTGTTTAGGTGAGGCGACCAAGTTTGCGCAGCACGTGACCGATGCAGATAAAACGTATATTGCCACAATAAAATTTGGAATCACCACCACCACAGGCGATTCGGAAGGTGAAGTGATTGCAACGCATGCGGTCAACATCTCAGCGGACCAACTTGAATTGGCCTGCAAGTCTTTTATTGGGGAGATTAGCCAAGTGCCCCCGATGTATTCAGCGCTGAAGTTTGAAGGGAAGGCCTTGTATGAATACGCTAGGGCCGGCATTGAGATTGCTCGTCAATCACGCCTAGTGAGAATAGCAAGTATTCACATTGATGGCTTTCATGGGGATGTCGCGCAAATTACCGTTGGCTGCAGCAAAGGCACGTATATCCGAACCCTAGCTGAAGATATTGGCCAATCACTGGGGTGCGGTGCACATTTGATTGGTTTAAGAAGGATAGAAACGGCGGGTTATCAATTAGCCGATGCGATCACGTTAGAGCAGTTGGAACAGAAGATAAAAGAGACAGCAGCAGATGCCCACAGCTCATTGTTGCTACCTGTTGATTCAGCCATTGCTTATTTGCCTGCAATCCAATTACATCCCGATGCAGCGCATTATTTCATGCAAGGTCAGGCCGTGTGGGTTTCAGGCAAGATAGCTAATGGTGAGCTGCGTTTGTTTGATGAAAATGCGCGTTTTCTTGGTTTAGGTTTTTTGCAGGAAGATGGAAGCATTGCTCCCAAGCGATTAATACGAGATTTTTCTTAATTCTGCTTGATAAATCACAAGCTTACAGATAAAATGCGCGTCCTAGTCGTAAATGAATGCATTCGCGGATTCCCTGCTTTTGCATTGGCGCTAACTAAGAGGAAATAAAGATGGCAATTACTACAGAAGATACCGCGAAGATTGTTGCAGACTATCAACGCGCTCCGCAAGATACAGGTAGTCCAGAAGTGCAAGTAGCATTGTTAACTGCACGCATTACCTACCTAACAGAACATTTCAAATCTAACAAAAAAGACAATCACTCACGTCGTGGTTTGCTAGCGATGGTTAGCCAACGTCGTCGTTTGTTAGATTATTTAAAAGGCAAAGATCTAGGCCGTTATCAAGTATTGATTGAACGCTTAGGTATTCGTAAGTAATTTTTGCAAAAAGCGATTCACGATTTTTGCAGTTGAATAAAAAGCCGGAAGCATTGCGCAAGCGCGTGGTGTCCCGGCTTTTTTGTTGTGCCAAATTGGCTTAATGCCATCTATCGTTGTTTATTATTAGGGTTGTAAATAATAAACATTAATGTGAAAAAGGAAGACAAATGTTTAATAAAGTAAAAAAGAGTATTCAATATGGTGCGCATGAGCTCACTCTAGAAACAGGTGAAATTGCCCGTCAAGCCGATGGTGCTGTGATGGTCACTTATGGTGACACCTCCGTGTTGGTGACGGTTGTTGGTAAGACAGAAGTAAAAGCAGGTCAAGATTTCTTCCCGTTAACCGTTGATTATCAAGAGCGTACTTACGCTGCAGGTAAGATTCCAGGTGGGTTCTTTAAGCGTGAAGGCCGTCCTTCAGAAAAAGAAACACTGACTTCACGTTTAATCGATCGCCCCTTACGTCCTTTGTTCCCAGAAGCGTTTTACAACGAAGTACAAGTTGTTGCGACAGTGATGTCTTCTGACAGTGAGATTGATCCAGATATTCCTGCAATCATTGGTGCATCCGCAGCGATGGCCATCTCAGGCATTCCTTTCTATGGCCCACTTGGTGCGGCGCGTGTTGGTTATATTGATGGTGAATACATCATCAATCCATCTGCGACACAAATGAAAGAAACCGAGTTGGATTTAGTGGTGGCTGCGACTGCAACGGCTGTGATGATGGTTGAATCAGAAGCGAAAGAATTGCCAGAAGATGTGATGTTGGGCGCCGTTGTATTTGGTCATGAGCAAATGCAAGCAGTGATTACCATGATTAACGAATTGGTTGCTGAAGTAGGTAAAGAAGCTTGGGACTGGACACCGCCAGCGCCTAATACGGTCGTGATTGAAAAAGTAACAGCCCTTGCTGATGCGGATGTTAATGCGGCGTATCAAATTAAATCTAAAGGCGCACGTTCTACTAAGTTAGATGAAATTAAAAATCGTGTGATGGCAGAATTGATTACTGAAGAGACTTCTACACAAGAAGCCAACGAAATCAAATCAGCATTCTTTGATTTAGAGGCTAAAGTAGTGCGTAGCCAAATCTTGAATGGTGAGCCACGTATCGATGGCCGTGATACTCGCACAGTGCGTCCTATTACTATCCGTACAGGCGTATTGCCACGTACCCATGGTTCTGCTTTATTTACGCGTGGTGAGACTCAGGCGTTGGTGATCGCGACATTGGGCACTGGCCGTGATGAGCAAACGATTGATGCGCTTGAAGGTGCTTATAACGATCGTTTCATGTTGCATTACAACATGCCTCCATATGCGACTGGCGAAACTGGCCGCGTTGGTACGCCAAAGCGTCGTGAAATTGGTCATGGCCGTTTAGCAAAACGCGCATTAATTGCAGCGTTACCTTCACAAGAAGAGTTTGGCTATACCATCCGTATCGTTTCTGAAATTACAGAATCTAACGGTTCTAGCTCAATGGCTTCAGTATGTGGCGGTTGTTTAGCTTTGATGGATGCTGGCGTGCCAGTGAAATCACACGTGGCTGGTATTGCTATGGGCTTGATTAAAGAAGGTAACCGCGTAGCAGTGTTAACTGACATTCTAGGTGACGAAGATCACTTGGGTGACATGGACTTTAAAGTCGCAGGTACTGAAGATGGTATTACTGCACTTCAAATGGACATTAAGATTACGGGCATTACTGCTGAAATCATGCAAGTAGCATTGTCACAAGCTAAAGAAGGTCGTATGCACATCTTGGGTATCATGAAGGCGTCTATGGACACTTCACGTACTGAGTTGTCAGCATTCGCGCCACGCATCATCACCATGAAGATCAATCCAGAGAAGATTCGTGATGTGATTGGTAAGGGCGGCGCTGTGATTCGTGCGTTAACAGAAGAAACGGGTGCTACGATCGACATCGAAGATGACGGTACAATTAAAATCGGTTGTGTCAGTGCTGAAGCGGGCGAAGAAGCGAAAAAACGCATTGAAGCCATTACTGCTGAAGTTGAAATTGGCCAGATTTATGAGGGCACCGTGCTTAAGTTATTAGACTTCGGCGCGATTGTTTCATTGTTGCCAGGTAAAGATGGCTTGTTGCACATTTCACAAATTGCACATGAGCGTGTGAATGCAGTGGGCGATTTCCTAAAAGAAGGTCAAGTGGTGAAAGTGAAAGTGGTTGAATGTGATGAGAAAGGCCGCGTGCGTTTAAGCATGAAGGCTTTGATTGATGCACCAGCTTCTACAGAAACACCAGCAGCCGAATAAGTCATACGGCAGTCAATAAAAAGGCCCGAGCAATCGGGCCTTTTGTTTTTCTTCTTGAGATTCATTTAATCTCAGTTAACGTTAATTACTTCGCGACTTGTTTTTCGCGCATTTCATCTAAAGTTTTGCAATCGATACAAAGCGATGCAGTTGGGCGAGCTTCTAAGCGTTTAAGGCCGATCTCAATACCACAGGCATTGCAATAACCATACTCATGCTCTTGTATTTTTCTCAAGGTGCTTTCAATTTTCTTGATGAGCTTGCGTTCGCGATCACGGTTGCGAAGTTCCAATGCCATGTCTGACTCTTGACTGGCGCGGTCATTTGGATCAGCAAACATCGTGACCTCATCTTGCATGGTGGCCACTGTGCGATCGATATCATGACTTAACTCATTCTTCCATTCATTTAAGATGGCAGAAAAATGGGCGAGTTGTTTGTCATTCATGTACTCCTCATCAGCAGTTGCTGCATAAGGAACGAATTGTTTTGTGAGTTCAGCCATGTGTACCTTGACGATTTAAATGACGGTTGACTTAATTGCCATTAACTTAAAATTGAGGCGGTGCAAAGTGTACACGTATTGTTTAATGTATGCAAAGCAGTTAAATTAAATCTAAATTTTATTTATATTCCACGTAATTCCATGGCTAATAACGTATTTTCCATGAGTGTTGCGACGGTCATTGGACCAACCCCGCCCGGAACTGGGGTAATCCAAGCGGCGCGATCTTTTGCTGATTCAAAGTCAACGTCACCGCAAATCTTACCGCTATCTAAGCGATTGATCCCAATGTCGACCACAATGGCACCAGGCTTGATCCATTCGCCCTTAATCAAGCCCGCTTTGCCTGCTGCGGCTACGACCAAATCTGCACGGGCAATGTTGCTTTGTAAATCCTTGGTGTGGCGATGGCATGAAGTAACGGTACAACCAGCTAAAAGTAATTCTAATGCCATTGGGCGGCCGACGTGATTAGAAACTCCAACGACTACAGCGTCCAAGCCTTTTAATTCGATATTAACGCTATTGAGCATCTTGATCACACCAAACGGCGTGCATGAACGCAGTGTAGGTTGTCTGATCGCCAGTCGACCAATATTGTAGGGATGGAAGCCATCGACATCTTTGGTCGGATTGATATTTTCAATAATGAGCTTTTCATCAATTTGGGAAGGCAAAGGGGATTGAACAAGGATGCCATCAATGGTCTCATCCTCATTAAGTTTTTGAATCAGTGCAAATAGTTCACTCTCTTTAATATCACTCACTAGGTCGTAAGCAATGGAGTTAATCCCAACTTTTTCGCATGCCAAGCGCTTGTTACGAACGTAGATGCTTGATGCAGGATCAGCCCCCACTAAAATAACTGCTAGAGAAGGTGCTCGTTTTCCAGAATTTAGACGTTGGTTGATGCGTGATTTGATTTGATCAAGCATCTCTTCAGCAATCGCCTTACCATTAATAATTTGAGCGGACATTTTGTTTTGTTTTTGTGGAGCTATAAAAGGTAGTATTTTAACAGGCTATTCGTAAATATTAGAATTGACCTTTATATTAATATGCGCCATAATCTCGCCCCTCGGGGTGTAGCGTAGCCTGGTAGCGCGCCTGCTTTGGGAGCAGGATGTCGGGAGTTCAAATCTCTCCACCCCGACCAGTTTTTCTCAGAAATTTGTTAAGATTGTCCGACAATCTGCCCGTAGCTCAACCGGATAGAGCACCAGCCTTCTAAGCTGGGGGTTACAGGTTCGATTCCTGTCGGGCAGGCCATACAAATCCAGCTTTATGGTGGCTGTAGCTCAGTTGGTAGAGTCCCGGATTGTGATTCCGGTTGTCGTGGGTTCGAGCCCCATCAGTCACCCCAAAATTCCACAATGTATTCAACAAGTTGAACACAACGGCTTTCATGCGGCCACTTCTCCGCCGTCTTTTGCCCTTTTTTATTGCGTAATCAATCATCGTAGACAATTATCAAAGCAATTGTTTTGCTTTTTGAGAAGCTATTCCAGTATATTAATAACGCATTGTTAAGTTGATGTCTGCATCACCTAATACTTCAAAATCGCTACTTTCAAATGATGGCGGACCAATCACTTCAGGATCATTTGATAAGGCATATCCTTCAGTCGGGATCATGCCAAATCTTTTATTAAGAATGCCGTTACCATCTTCATCGTGGTAAGCCAAGGCGGCATAATGTCCTGGCTTAAGAGAATCAAACTTTACAGTGACCATACCTTCTTGAGCTGGAGCTTTTAAAATAGCCAATGCTTGCGCACTTTTTCTGAAGCTTTTTGCCTCGTTATAAAGCTCTACATAAATATTGCCTTGATTATTTTTTACGCCTTTCACATGAAGCGAAAGGCTATATTCATCTGCATGGGCGTATTGACTGATCAGCAAAGTCAAAGCTAAGCCTAGTAAATTAATTTTCATTTTTTTATGATTTCTTTTCCGTTATTTTCTTTAAAAGCTCGTTAATTTCTTTTTTACGGCCTTCATCAGCACCTTCTCGACCTTCACGTGGTGGTGCTTGTAGCGCTTTTTTTAGCACTTGTTCAGCTTTAGCTAAATCACCCCTTTTGAATAGATAGTCCCCATAGAAGTAATTTGCATCAATCCCATCAGGGTTTTGCTCTAAACCTTTAAGCAAAAACTCTTTAGCTTTGTCATTATCCCCAAAGGCAATTGGCCATGGTGGTACTTGATAATATAAAGAACCTAAGCTGGTGAAAGCTGAACCGTGCAAAGCATTTGGGTTAAGCTTAATGGCTTCATCAAAACTTTTTTTAGCGCTTTTTACTAAAGACAATGCTGCAAACTGTCCGCTGATGCCATTTCTTACGCCAGCAAAAGTGCCTTCAATAATGCCTTCCCAGATCAATGGTTCTGCATGACCAGGATATTGGGTCGTGACTTTTTGGGACTGAGCCAATAAATCCTCAAAGCCTTTTTCTTGCTGGGCTTCAGGAGTTTGGTACTTGAGTTTTTCCCAAGTCTTTTGAAGTTGAAACACATCTTCATCCATACCAGCAAAAGCATTTCCTGCAAATAAAATGCTGATTAGCGTTAGGCTTGATAAACTCTTTTTAATGATATTCATATTTAATCTCCTTAATTTATTTGGATAGGTATTTCTTGATAATGGGTAATTTTTTGATGATGGATTTTTCAGGAATTTCTGGGAATAATTTGTTCATGAATACAAAGAATGATTCTTTCAATCCAAGTTTCTTCTCTCCATAAGACTTTCCTAAAAATTTCATAAATGCTTCTGCAACGACTTCTGGGGCATCCATTGCATTGCCGAGTTCTTTGTTCATGAGCACGATTTTTTCGTTATTGAATTTTGTTTGTGTAGCGCGTGGCGCAAAATAGCGGACGCTTACTTTTGTATCGCCAAGTTCTCGGTTTAATGCTTGTGTGAAACCTCTCAAGCCAAATTTACTGACGCAGTAGGCTGTGAATCCGGGATAGCCAATATATCCAAAGATTGAGCCAGTATTAATGACTTGGGCCCGGGTTTCTTTTTTTAGCAAAGGAATCAATGCGTGGGTCAGTAGCATAGGCGCCAGTAAATTAACTTCAACAATCCGCTGAATGATGGCTTCATCTTGGTTCTCATATAAGTTGAAGTCATTAATTCCTGCGCTATTAATGAGCAAGTTGACCCCACCTAAAGACTCGCATAATGCTTTTACTTTTTGTCTGACGATGGGTTCATTAATATTTCCGCCAATGACATGCGCATTTCCTAATTTCAATTCTGTTTTGAGTGCATTTAATTCATCTTCAAAAAGACCGACTAAAACAATGTGTGAAGATTTTGGAGCAAGCAGCTTAACAATTTCCTGGCCGATGCCACCAGTTGCGCCTGTAATGACAACTTTAAATTTTGTATCTGACATTGGGTCGCCCTTTAGCAATTAAAATTTGGGAGGCTTTTAAAAATAGCCTCATAAAGCGCATAAAATCTTTTTGCACAATAAATAACAGATGCTTTATCTGCTTCTTCTGTTAATTGGTTCATGATGCTTTCAAAGAATTTCATGTGCTCTAAGTCAAGACTTCCATGCGAAGTGAGATAAGTGAAGGCGTTTGATGGAAGGCCAAGAGAGTGCTTTATGACACTTGCGGCATTGGTGGCAAGTGCAGTGCTCGTCCCTTCAAGTACATAGACCATTCCAAAAAAACCAACAGGATTTAATCGGTCTATTTGGTGATAGGCATAAGCCACCATTGATTCGGTCGTTAAATCAGGCGGTGTATTTCTGACCTCTTCTGGTTGTCCGCCGCAAGCTTTGATATCCGATAAAATCCATTCCTCATGGCCAATTTCTTCTTCTATATATTCAGCGAGTGCTTTTCTTAGCCATTCGTGCGGCTGACCTAAGCGGCTACCGCATGCCATTAACAATGGAACGGTATGTTTCACGTGATGAAAGGCTTGGGTAAGAAATGCAATATATTGCGCCTGATTAATTTGGCCTTGGAGGGCACGTTGAATGATGGGCAGAGAAAATAATGCCTGACGCTCTTGCTCAGTTTCTTGTTGCAGCCTATCAAAAAATGCAATGGTCATTTAGCTTCCTTGGACTTCGTAAAGGGATTCAATTTCATTTTGGTACTGACTCAAGATAGCCTCTCGCTTGAGTCTTCCGTTCGGTGTGGCCAAATTATTTGATGGGCTGAATGCTTCATCTACTCTGACCCAGCCTTGAATGGAGGCGTAGTCTGGTAACTTTAAATTCACTTCGGAAATTAAGGCGGCAATCTGCGCGTTAGAGATCAGTTCAGATATCGGCACAATCAGTGCGCCGAGGGATGGCTTACCGTCCCCAACCACCATCACTTGTTTAATGAGGCCAGTTTCCATCAGTAATGTTTCAGGCCATTCCGGTGATACATTCCGACCGAAGCCTGTCACTAAAATATTCTTTTTTCTGCCATCGATGTAAAGATAGCCATCTTCATCTAGATGACCGATATCACCGGTATCTAGCCATTCACTTGCTTGAATCGCTTGCCCGAAGTAATGGACAGGAGCTTGGCCGCTCACTTGAATTTCACCATCTTCAGCAATCCTTACTTGTCGATTGGCGAGCGGCCTCCCAACACTGTCCACTTTGCGGTTTTCTGGGAGGTTCAGTGCAACCACTGAGCTACATTCAGATAGGCCATAACCTTCGAATACAGGTAGGCCTAGATCGAGCGCTTTGGTGATCAAGGATGTTGGGGTCTTGGCACCGCCCACCGCAACAAATTTTAGCGAGGTAATTCGGGGGTCGTTTTGATGAAGCACGGATGTGATGGCCTGCAACATTTGCGGCAATAAGATGACGCTCTCTGCTTGGTATTCCTCAATCGCAGATAAACATTGATTTGGATTAAATTGGCTTGAGCCTTCGAACCCCACATGATGCATCGGCAGGCAGATGTTTTCAGTGTCACTTAAGAGTGATGCGTAAACGCCCGCAAGATTTTCTAAAAGCACAGCAAACGGTAATAGGTTGAGGTGCTTCTTGATTTTGAGCGGGGCTAAGGCGTTTGCTAGCGTCTCTGCGACTTGCCACTGCGCAATCGAGGATAAGCACACGCCCTTAGGGTTTGATGTGGTGCCGGAGGTGAAGGTCACCTTATCAACGCCGTGGTATTTCGCTTCAATGCTGTGGTCATAGTGGGCCGCATGAAACAAATGCACCCCCCCAAAGCTGTGGCCACTAAATGTAAAGCCGATATTTTCAGCAAAAATACTGTTGCTGGTTAAGAGCGAGCCAAGTCCTGAAGTCTTAATGGTATGCACCATCTGTTCAGGCGTGAAAAATAATGGAATAGGTACGATAGGGGCAACGCTTTGTGCGGCTAGGTCGGCAGCAATCCATTCGGGGGAATTGTCAGCAAGTAACCCTATAGGTGAATTGGCGTGCTGTCTTTCAGAGAAAACATTGGCAATGATGTTGATTTGATCTTCTAAATCAGTCCTTGTCCATGAGAGGTCTTGAGATCGAATGAGAGTTCTATTCACTATTACTCAATGTTTACGAGGTTCAGGAACTTGGATAAACATCACTTGAGGCCTCTCATCGTAGTAAGTGCCCCAGTTAACACCTTGATTAGGAAGGAGAAGTGGGTTGGCTTCTTTTAATGCAATAGGGTTTAGATTCAATCGTTGGAAGGCATTGATCACTAGATTATTCGCGGTAAACACAACCCATCTAGCGCCTTGATCATAAAGATTGACCGTCATTTGTTGGATGAGTCTTCGTGTTGCGCCAGGATGTATCGCTGCAAGATTGCCTAATTCAAAGATGCTATTACGGTCAACAGCTTGGTGAATATGGTTGGAGATTTCGTCCTCAATAGGATGCGCTAAATATTGCTCAAGAAATGCCCGATGATACTTTAATTGAGTAATCCCGAAAGCAGCAATAAAATGATCTTTTTTGTCTTCGCAACCTACCAATAAGTCGCAGAAATAATTGACGTTTGCGTTATAAGCCTCATAGAAATTCTGAGCGATAAAATCTTGAATTCCTTGTCTGGCAGGATTAAGAGCTTCAGCCCAAGTCACTGAACAATTGATTGTGGACATGTTTCTGAGCTCCTCTCGACTAAACTTTCTAAAAACCAAAAAATAATTTCCTACATCTATTAAATTTAGCGAGAGTTTTACATAAAAATACTTTGATGTAAAACTATTTTTACTTTGATATAAAAATATATATTCATTTTAATAATAGTCTGTTACAGTTTTATTAAAGGATCAAAGTAAAAATAAAAGATGAAAAAATCGATTGCCCAAAATCAAGCCATATCGAACTTTCGAACAATATATGCGGTAGCTAAAAGTCGTTTTAGAGATATTGAAAAAGCGACAGGGCTTTCTGGTTCGCAACTTTGGATATTGCAACAAGTGTCACTAAATCCGGGTATCGGTATTTCTGAGTTAGCAAAGGTATTGATGATTCATGTTTCTACTTGTAGCTTGCTTGTCGATAAAGTTGTTTTAAAGGGTTTAATCAATAAAAAACGATGTGGAATTGATACTAGAAAAGTGGGTTTAGTATTAACTGATGAGGCTCAAGCCATTTTAAGCAAATCACCAAAGTCATCAGAGGGGCTTATTTCTAAAACAGTGAAGAAGTTAGATGAGGCGGAAGTGATTGCGTTAAATGTATTATTGGCGAAGATCGTCCAACTTATGCATGCTGAAAATAAGAAATTTAAAATCCCTGCCGTGGATATGTAAGTTTTCTTGCTTTTGACAAATTACTTACACCAACCATAGAGGGGAGCAAAGCTCCCCTTTTTTATTCATTAAAACTTAAAAATATTATTCAGAAATTTCTTTAATTGTGCCACCGTCTTGAAGTGTTAAAAGACGTTTAGCTCCAACCTTGTTGTTCTTTCCTGATGTAATTTCTGTTGATTTAACAGCAGGATGCCACGTATCTAAGTCGTTAAAGTTACTTACTTTCGTCCATACTTTGCCAGCAGGCGCATTAATTGAAACTTCTTCATGAACTGAAAGAGTTTTAGTTTCAACAGCAAATGCATTAATTGTTGTACTTAGTAATAATGAAGCTAGCAATAAACGGCATTTCATTTTGATCCCTTTTCAATTGTTTTGTAATGGCTACGTTTAGACATAAGAAATTTTAGGAGTGCCCTATCGAAGAAAGTTAGGTTTAATTTTTAAATACTATTTGGATTGAGTCGCAATAGGATTGATTAAGTGTATGTTTGATACATACAAACCCACCTGCACTTTAGTACAATATTTTTTTGATAATGCAATCTATATGATTCAAAATCAATTAACCCTATTAGGAATGGTGTTGGTAAAAGTCAGGTGATTTTTATTAATTAAAACTCTAGTATGAATAAACTCACACTTTTTAGTGCACTCATTTTCGTTTTATTGATCGCTACAAAGGCGCAAGCAGAACCATTGTTTTTGCTTTGTAACGGGCTTGAGCAATCATTTGTCGATGGCAAGAAATCTTCTGAGACAAAAGCTCAAAGAACCGTTGAGATAAAACAGAACCAAGAGAATGTTTGGGGTGTCGTTGTTGATAATTTAAGAGAGATCACCAAATCGAAAACGACGGATGAGTTTGAGCCACAAGGCATTGACTTAAAAGACAACGAAATTTATGCTTTTCAAGACTCGGACACCAACGATAAAGACACCTATGTGCTGAGTATCAACAGAATTTCCGGAAAATTTACTGAAACACTTCGCACAAAGTACACAGGCTCACATGTGATGAGAAGAGTTTTGTCTGGCGAATGTACAAAAGTTGATAGAAAAATTTAACTAAGCCATCTTTTCCAAGTCCATATTACCGATCATTTCATGACTCGCAATATTTCAGATTCAGCAGATGAAATAATATGTCCATGCAGCGGAACTACCCGAGCTAAAATCCAAAGTTTGTTTGAGGAGGGCCTAGATATAGAGGCTATATCTAGGAGAACAGGCGCGCTTTCTGGCTGTAGTGGTTGTGAGTGGGATATTTTAGAGATCTTGAAAGATCTTTCAGAGCGTTAGCGTTATTGATAAAATTTATCTTAATGAATTAATTTTATTTTTATGGGGCCAATGATGATAAAAAATATTCTTCTTTTCTTTTGCTTAGTAATTTCGATATCTTTCGCACACGCAGAAATAATTGTTAAATCGCCCCCAGATGCTTTTGTTCAGAATGTTATTAATGAAACAATTGCTGCTTTAAACGCCGACCCAGTTTTGGTGCAAAGCCATGAAAAGCTTAGCGTTTATGTTGAAGCCAATATAATGAATCACTTCGATGTTGCTTACATGGCAAAGCAAATCGTTGGTCAGCAGGCTTTTAATGTGGCTTCTGATACTGACCTTGCTAATTTGTCTGATGAGCTAAAACTATTTTATGTGCATTTCTTTACAAAAACACTTTCTGAATATAAAGATCAGACGGTGAAGTTTTTGCCATTTGAGGGGAATGTCGACGCAGATGAAGCCGCAGTTAACGGACAATTATTTGAACCTGGGGACGAAACAATTTCATTTAATTTTAGATTAAAGAAATATTCGTCTGGTTGGAAGGTCATTAATATCAGCGTGGGTGGTATTGATTTGATTAAAACTTACCAATCTAATTTTAAGAGCATTGTTCGTGATGGCGGCGTAGCTAGATTGGTCGCAGAATTGCATAAAAAGAATCTGGCGCTTGCTGCAATGAAATCTAAGTAAAAGTAAGTGCTCGCTTATTTTGAGGGTTTGTTGTTCAAACAAACCCAATATTCATGCCTAGCAAGCTGGTAAAATACCGATCATGAATGACAATCAACTTCTCCGTTACAGTCGCCACATACTGCTTCCACAAATTGCCTATGAAGGGCAAGAGTTGCTCACTAAAAGTCACGCGCTGATTGTGGGTGCAGGAGGGCTTGGCTCACCTGTGGGTTTATATATGGCAGCTGGAGGGGTCGGTAATTTAACAATTTGTGATTTTGATGATGTGGATTTAACAAATTTACAGCGTCAAATTATTCATAATTCCCAATCTGTCGGTATGAATAAAGCTTTATCTGCTAAAAAAACCATTCAAGAGATTAATCCTGAAGTGACTATTAAGACAGTGCAAGAAAGGTCTACGGAGGCGAGTCTCTCTGTTTTAATTAATGAAGCGGATGTGGTACTAGATTGTTCAGATAATTTTGCAACGCGTTATGCCTTAAATCGCTTATGTTATAAATTAAGAAAACCTCTGGTTTCTGGGGCTGCGATTGGTTTCGAAGGCCAGATTACGGTCTTCGATTTTAGGCATCAGAACAGTCCTTGTTATCATTGTTTATTTCCAGATGATGGCACTGATACAGCGCTGCGATGTTCAGAAAATGGTGTGTTTGCTCCCCTAGTTGGCATGATAGGCACCGCTCAAGCTGCTGAAGCGATGAAGTTATTATTGAATATTGGCGCTAGTTTAGAGGGTCGACTTTTATTACTTGATGCCCTTGTAATGGAATGGCGCACCATCAAACTTTCAAAAGATCCTAAATGTTCGGTTTGTTCAA
>Ga0194037_1001008_pt1 | contig 21110 bp, 16 predicted proteins | sample JunL306m_MetaG_FD_148653 | JGI IMG/M metagenome (GOLD analysis project Ga0194037, IMG submission 148653) | Anoxic zone freshwater microbial communities from boreal shield lake in IISD Experimental Lakes Area, Ontario, Canada - Jun2016-L304-6m | ecosystem: Environmental > Aquatic > Freshwater >...
GAGATAACTGATGGAAATTTTACGTTTTGATGAGTCAGAGACTCCTGTGCCAAAACGCAAACGTGCCTCAAAGGGCTGGGTAGCACTTGGTTTAGTAGCAACCCTCATGGGCGTCAGCACCGCCTTCGCGAGCAGCACTGTTAAGATTAATGACAACAACACTGCCTCTCTCGGACAAGGCGTTGTACAGGTTGTCACTTGCGATAATCAGGTAAATGTGAATCCGGTCGCGCTAAGTGTTATTGCTGATAACGAAACTCCAACATTTAGAACTAAATCGATTGAAATTTCTGGAATCGATCAAGCTTGTAACGGCAATGATTTCGGAATACAAGTTTATGAAAAGTACGTTGGCCTCCGTCCTGACGAACAAGACGATCGTGAAGACACAAAGTTAGTTCCGTGTTCGTATTTGGGAGTAAGTCTTTCGGACTCCGCAACAATAAATTCAGCGCCTGGAAGACTTAAGTGCCAAGTTTTAACTAAGACAATCTGGGTTGATTTAGGTTCAAGCTTGAGCGGTACAAACAATAATGCCTCATTCCCTTTAGACGCACCGTCTGGGATTGAGTACCTAACACTTGTTTCATCTCCTCATTCTGATTCAAGGTTCTAAGGAAAACAATGTCAATACTTAATTTAGATTATCAAGGTGGAAGCGGAACTCCACCGCGCAATAAGCGCACCGTAAAAATCTGGGTGGGTATTGGATTTATTGCGGCCGTGCTTGGCATCGGTTCAACACTTGCATCGACAATTACCCTGAACAACGGCAACGCAACTGAATTCGGTCAAGGTGTATCTACGTCTATCTTCTGTGGTGGAACTCAGCACAGTATTCAATTAATTCCTGTTTCCTATTACAACAATGCGGCTGCTGGGCAAGATCCATCTTTCGTAGTGGGTCAAGTGAAGGTCACCGGAATCCCTGATTCTTGCGCTGGCGTTGATTTCTCACTTTCGCTATATGACAACATCGGAACCTTGGCTCCAATCACAATGGCAGCGAATGTCACTACTGTGAATGTTTGGTACGCAAACAATTGTCCAATTCTCGGGAATACAACGTTGGCCTGCGGCCTCCAAAATTCTGGTGTAAGTGCACAGGGCGCATTAATTTGGTACCTAGATCCAAGTGGAACTGTTACATCTGCAAGCAATGATGTCTCAACCGATGTTCACGTAGTCTCAGATACAAGTCTTGGAACATTTACCTTGACGTTGCCAAGCGACACTCCAATTGACGCTTCAGCACTTGGGAAGATTGTTATTGAAACTCAAGCTGATCAAAACGGCTTTGCATTCTGGAATAACGGAACCTCACCTTCAGTGCCTTTGAATTAGTAATCGAAGTCTGATTACCTAATCAAGATCGGAAGTACACATGTATACAGAAAGTACACGCGTATTTCCGGAATCATCGGGAGCTGAGATCTGGATTAAAGGTAACGCTGAATTTTCAGACTCAAATATTTTGCTCACAATCTCCAGTCTTGCTGGCGAACAGACGGCGCTGATTAATGGCCAAGGCGTGACACAGAGCAAAGCGAAATACTTTGTGGAAGCTCCGGTTGAACGTGTTGCTTCTATTCCGACACTGAGATATCAAAAATTCCGGTCCTTCTTGAGATGGAGTGGGTATCTCTTCGCTGTGCTGCTGCTTACTTTCTCCTTCTTCTCTTTTACGGGGACACTCAAGGCTCGAATAGTTCTAACTGGCTCCATGCAGCCTGTGATAAGCGCAGGAGATGTAATCATCACGACCTCAACTGATCATCGTGCGCCTAAGAAGGGCGACATCGTTGCCTATACAGCTCGTAGATTTAATGGAGCAGCGGTAGCGACGATTTCACACAGAATTGTCGGTGGTAACGCGAAGGATGGATTTATTGTCAAGGGCGATAGCAACCCATCGCCAGATGTACAACATCCGAAACTTTCTGATATTTCCGGAGTCGTAATTCTGATCATCCCTTTCATAGGCAATCTTTTGACCCCTAAGGCTCTTTTCTTAATTGTTCCAAGCATTTTCGGCTTCTGGCTTATTCTGGATGCGATGAAAAATGCGGAATAAGATTTTTGCAGCTTTACTCTCAACTTTCTTTCTTGCTCTGAACATGCCAATGGCTCCTGCAGCCGATGTGCCAGTTTTAACTTGGGAGCGCGGGAAAGAGCACAATATTATTTTGGGGGGTTCTAACGCTCAAGGTTGGGATATTGTTCTTCACAAATCCGGCAGCAAAGACTTGGCCTTCAGCAAGAGCAAAGCAAATAATCGAGGCTTTGTTGTTTTTTCAATCGACATTCCTAATAATTTCCCGCTCGATTCTTATTTAGTGGAGACCTTAGATAAGACGGGCAAGTCAAATGTTGTGGCCGGAGTCAGGCTCGTGAAACTCTCAGATTACAACGTCAGTCAAATCCCAACAAAACTATTTACTTTGCTCTTAGTTCTTATTTTCGTTATTTCAAGCCTGTCGGTTCTGAGAATAGAGAAATATCAAAAAATCGAATATATACGTGAGAAGAGATCGGTGACTCTTCCTAATTTCTTTGCGAGACTCTACCAGCTAAGAAAATCTTCAGTTGAAAGTATTAGAAAATCGCTATTTAAATTCTTGATCACCCGAGAAGGCGAAATGCTTCACATGATGTCACCTTTAGCATGGGCCATCGTTCCAATCCTGACCTCGGCGCTTGGGGTATACGTGGGAGTTTCGACTCGGGTTTCTGGTGGTGTCAGCCATGTATCGGTCGCGCTCTTTGTAATTCTGGCGTTGGTAGGAATTATTGATCCATATTCAGGCTTTATGGGGGCAGTTGGTTTTGCCTTTGCACAAACAGTTATTGGAAATGTAGCGGGAATCAAATCAGTTATGGGCTTACTAGCAGTTGGTCTTGCCCTTGTAGGACCAGGCATATTTTCAAGCCTATTTCGCAATATGCTGCTCAAAGATGTCTACATAGCTCGAATTCCGATTTTCTTTGAAGATGTTATACCAAGCATCATCGGCGCTCTGATTTTTGTAGTCGCGGAGATACTGACCAATTCATTTACAAACCACATTGGGTCGTTCGGAATTGATCGATTCTTCATCCCTGTGAGTGTAGCCATTTTTATATTTCTGAGAATAAGGCTCGAAAAATTCATCTTCAGAAATATCCATATTGGGGGAGAGAGCTACCAAGTTCGCACTCTCATGTTGCCACGAGTAATTTCACCTCGAACAGTTGGACTTGCAGCTCTTTACTTGGCCGGAGTTATCTATTCGTGGACAGAGTCTGGTCTTTTCGCCATGAGTACAGCTTTTATTTTAATCGTGCCGCTCATTCTCCTTTTGGTGCGTTTTGAAGCGCCACGCATTAAGTTTTTAGGCAAATTTGATCGGAAACTTCTTGTGGAACCATTACTCATGTGCGCAGTGGCTTTCTCAATTTTTACTGAGATTCGGTTAATGCCATTCGACGTAAATCAGAAGGCGCATTATTTGATTATTTCGACATCAGTAATTCTAATTCTGCATGCGATATTTAGTTCGCTTGCAGATACTTCTCGACGTCAGAATGTGAGCCAGTTATGAATAAAACTGTCTTCTTTCTTCTCGTGCTTATTTTTACTCGCATGGGTGTTTCTTTTGGATCAGATCCGACTCCAATCGGAATTGGTGAATTCTTTGTCGGTGGAAATACAACTAATATTTCTCAAACAAATGTAAATCAATTATTGGGACTTCTTGTCGGACCTGAAGGTGCGCCTGGTCCAGCTGGTATTGCAGGTAAGAATGGATTTAATGGAATAAACGGAATAGATGGAATGCCCGGCGCGCCAGGCGCAATGGGTCAACCTGGTCCGCAAGGACCTGCAGGTCCACAAGGATTAACGGGTGCACAAGGTCCCAAAGGCGACACCGGAGCAACAGGTGCACAAGGTCCCAAAGGCGATACTGGTTCACAAGGTCCCCAAGGTATTCCTGGACCAGCTGGTATAGGCGCCAGTGGAACAGCTCCTTTTGCGGGCGGCCCTGTAGCGGTAGTTGTTTGCGGAAATTCAGACACCGATCCCGGATTGGGATTTGCAATCAATCCTCAATTTGATGGAAGCAACTTCAAAATTGCATCCATTGATGTGAAGCACATCGCGAATACATGCAAAGGTTTAACACTCAGCTTCTATTTCAAGATGAAGCAGGCAAGCTCGCATTACTCTGCAGAGAGCATCATTACTTGTTCTCACTCACTATCTGAATCCGATCTTCCTAGCCCTCATAACAATATGACTTTCAGCGATGCAAATCTTTCGTGCTCGGCGGTCCCTAGCGTGGGTGGAGCAATCCATCTTTCAGAAATATATATAAAAGATTTAGATGGAACTGGCGATACAAACATCGGAATCACCATTTCATGATGAGACAATTAGTTTTAGAAGCCGAAAAGGAGTACTAGAAAATGGCCAAGAAGGAAGAACCATCCCAAGAGCCTAAGCTCAGTAATATTCCTATGCCTGCTTCAGAGAATTCCCTTGTTATTGATTTACCTGATGGGCAGAAATTAGTTGTCGGAAATTTAGATTCAGGTTCGGTTATCGAAGTGGCCACTTGGCGCGGAACAGGGAGACCGGATTCTCGAACAAGTCGCCTAATGCTGGGTATGAGCACAGCCCAGTCTGCAAATTCAGCACCTGGCAATGTCAAAGTGCCATCGACAGAAAAGACAGAAAACGAATCAGGCACTTCGCCGAAATATTCATTTTCAGTTCCCGGCATTGGGGTTGTGAAGTTGAAAGCCCCATTTGCGATCATCTCGGGACTGAAATTCCCGGCTGTGAAATCACTAATTTCCTTCTTCGCAAATGCCAAGAAATCACTGGCTGCGAAATCTCAAGAGCTCGCACCGGTCGAGTCAGTCGGTGATCTAGATATTGATAACTGGTTGGCAAGTATTAAGAAAGAGGCTACGACCAAAGCCGAGTTAGAGAGACCAAAGACAACCCCTTCGAAGGCCGTAACTAGCAAGAAGACAGCGCCGAAGAAGGCAGTAAGCAAGAAAGCTGCGGGTAAACCTTCGAAAAAGTAAGGAAATTCCTACCCAAGGAAGTACAGTTATCTCGTGCAGAAAAGTTATATTAAACCAATAGCGGTGGTGCTTGTCGCCATCGTGGTTCTGTTCAGCCTCGGTTTCCGCTTGGGACATCCGAAGGATGGATTAAGCAATGCACTTGGTTCCGCAAATTCTGGTTTGGTTATTTATCACAAGTCTTCAGTCATCACCGTTGGAACAAAAGTTTTTTCAGTCGCTGATGCTCCTTCAAAGAGTCCGGTGCTCGCATTGGTTACTGCAATCAATGGCGATCAAGTAGATTTGCAAGCCGGAACTAAACTTTTGCGTGTTAAGAAGACCCAGGTATCTGGAAAACTCCTTGCAGTTGTTCCTTTTATTGGGTCAATTTTGTCCGTAGTCGGACTTTAAAACTTATTTGACTTTATCTGAGAAGGTAACTTTCAGACCGACTTGATTTGAGTTCAAAGTCGTACTTGTCGAAATATAAGTGGCAGCTTTCCCAAATAACTCAGGCAAATTCCGGTTGAGTTTCAGGCTGAAGTCCAATGCCCTTAGCTTGCCTTCATTTTCGGATTCGACGTTAGCTCTATAGCCACCTGTTAATTGAGCATAAATTATTCGAGAGTTGCTTGCCAAACCTTCATGAACTTTAAAGAGCGAGATGTCCTCTGCAATTTGAGTAGCATCAAAATGGTCATAGACGAATGCGAGTCCCAACTTATAATTTTTCCCCAAGTTGGTTTGAGTTGTTGAAGATTGTGAAATCCCATCAGCTGGCGCGCTCAACTTGGGAACGAAAGAAATCGTTGCAAGGAAGATGACCATAAGAGCCAGAAGCAAATCTGCATACATCCAACCAGCGAGATGTGTCACATCCTCGAGCTCTTTCCTACTTGTTCGCCTGGCCATAATTAATCATTTTTCGATCTGATGCTTAAATACAATTTAATTTTCTTGATTTCATTCATTAGCTCTTTTTGGGCAGGTAATGCCTTTACTGTCTTGTTAAGCGTTGAAGTTGCATCTGAAATTGAATTCGTAGAATTAAGCAGATCGCGAATAGCGCGGGAGAGTCCTTGATTCATGGTGACGTTATTGATCTGCTGCTTATCGAAGAAGAATTCTGAAATTGCTAGCGCCAATGCTGTGCGTTCATCATCAAGCTGTCTTGACTGCTTTTCTCTTTGACCATCAAGTATTCGACCTACGATTGTGGTCCCCACAGTCATTGCAATAATAAAGAGAATTATTAGAAAGTCGACAAAGGCAACATTTCCAATTTCCCATGCTGAACCTAAAATTCCATAACCTTTTTCCCAAAAGTCTAGAAAATTGGCAACTCCATTTGGGTTTTTTGAAGAAAAGATTGCAAAGGCCGCAGTGGCTTTGCTGATTGCAAGCCAGGTAATTGCGACCGGGACGAAAACCAGGCCATTTCTGATCACTGTAGTTACGAATAGTGCTGTCTTAAGCTTCGATTCATTCCCAAGTTCAGGAGTTGGCAGATATTCCAGCGGATCTAGAGATGCCCAGAGTGGCCAATTCTTTTTCTCTTGGAGTGATTCTTGGATTTTCTGGATGTAGACATCATCTTTGAGCCCATTAAGTCGAGCCCAACTTTCGACTCGATTTCGAAGGATTATTGCTGCTTCCGCTGCTCTATCTCTTGCCATGATTCAAGCGTAGTTTGTTACCTCTCCGAGCAGCTTGTCACCATTCGGGTATCACTCACCCCCATCACTCAAGTCTTATGAGCTATCTACCTTCGATTGGTAGATTCACGCTTGGAAATCACCCTCATGTGGATTTTCTTCCGGACACAAGTGGGCCTAAAGGAGAGCAGCATGCGATTGGCAAGAGCAAAGCTTTCGAGAGCTCTCTCGCTTGTCTTGATCTCCAGCACCCTTCCATTTGTACTCATTGCGACATCCCTCGATAGCGCTGTCGCAGCACCTGGCGCTTTCCACATAAATCCTTCCGCACACGAGCCCTATGTGATGCCATATGGCCACTTAAATATCACGCTTTCAGATCTTCAATATATTTTGGATCAAATCAAAATTGGTGAAGCGCATGCAGCTCGTACCGCCGCAACAACTGCAGATCTTTATAACGGCGGATCTACTCCGGCGAACGCATCATCAAACATAATTTATCCATACGATGTCTCATCTGCTAATCGCTGCTTAACTAGTGCTGATTTATTGGCAGCTGCAGCTAAAAAAACTCCTACGCCATTAAGCGATGCGTATCCCTTTAACGTCGAATATCCATGGGGTCTTCGCCAGGTAGATGGTCAATGCAACAACATCCACAATGTGGCAGCAGAAACTCCAGTAAGTAAAGTTTATTCAACTCCGGTTAAAGCTACAGATCCAGCCGGGTGGGGAGCTGCTGATCAGCTCTTTCCTCGATTGGCACCGAGTGCACTTCAGCCATCACCTGGTTACACACTTTCTCCGGCGCAAAATGCGTACAAGAATCCCAACCAAAGCGTTCGAGATCCTTCAAGCCGCGTAATAAGTAATATTATTTCCGATCAGTCCATTAAGAACCCGGCTGCTGTCTCTGCGGGAAAAGTTGCCGTAAACACGCTTTATGGAACTTCAACTCCGCAGACCGAATATTCGGTCAATGCCGGAACTGGTGCGGTAACGACAGTTGTAAAGATTCCAAATGTGACTGCCGACTACAACGTTTCAGCTGGGTTCAACTCATGGTTCACCTTATTCGGCCAATTCTTTGACCACGGCCTTGATTTAATTCCAAAAGCAGGCAAATCAGTTCTCATTCCTTTGAAACAAGATGATCCGCTTTATGTTGCAAGCCCGTCTGCGCCAAATTTCATGGTGTTGACTCGCGGCGCTGATGGATCGACTGGCGAGAGCATCAACACAACTACGCCTTACGTAGATCAAAGCCAGACATACGGTTCACATCCATCACAAAACTTCTTCCTAAGAGAATATTCATTTGCCGCCGGAACTGGAACTCCAGTTTCCACGGGGCGACTCATCGAAGGGACCGATCTTTCCTACCCAGCTTTGTTGTCGCGAATTACATCAGTTAGATCTGCAGGTGGAACGCTAACTCACCCTAATGGTGGAGCTGATTCTGGAAACAATGGCTTAGCGACTTGGAAAGAGATCAAAGCGCAAGCGCGCTTACTTGGCTTTGATCTCACTGATTATGATGCCCGAAGCATTCCTGTAATCGCGACAGATCAGTATGGAAAATTTATCAAGGGCAAAAATAATTTCCCAATGATGTTATTCACTGATGGAAATAATTATGTTTGGGCCGAAGGAGATCCGACTCATCCACTAGGCACCGGAGCAAAAACTTCTACGGATCCTCTAGGCGGTACGGCACTTCCTGGACGCAGCGGAAGTTGGGTCGCAGTTTCTACAGGTCACGCATTCCTTAACGACACCATGGCAACCGCGGTTCCATTTTCAAATTCTGGCACGCCACTAACACCTGATGCTGATTCAATCATGAACTCGTCAAACGTCATGCCTAACGGATATTACGACAATGAGAATCTCGATGCCCACTACATTGCTGGTGACGGGCGAGTCAATGAAAATATTGGTCTATCAGCTGTGCATCACATTTTTCACTCAGAACATAACTTGCTAGTTCAAGACATTACAGACCTTCTGAATAATGACCCCGCGGTTACAGCGGCATTTAAGAGCGAATGGACCGGCAACGGCGAACGTCTTTATCAAGCAGCTCGTTTGATCAATGAGATGGAATACCAACATATGGTCTACGACGAATTTATCCGTCGTATCGCTCCAAGTTTGCCTCTCTTTACACAATATGATCCAAACCTCAATGCGGATATTCCGGCAGAGTTTGCTAGCGCGGTATATCGACTTGGCCACTCTATGTTGGATGAAACAATCGCGCGCTCAAACCCTGGCGCGTATTACGACCCAAATAACAACCAAGATGTTTCGTTGCTGACCGGATTTACAAATCCCGCACAAGCAAGACTTTCAAGACCGATGACCGTCTCTAAGGCAAGCTGGTCGGGTTCAACGATGATTTTCACCCTGAGTCCAGGTGAGACCGCTCCTCCAATCGGATCCATTGTTTCTGTCTCAGAGATGGATTCATCAGATTTCAATATCAATAGTGCAGTGGTTGATTCAATTGGGTCCGCAACAAGTCCTGATGGGCCAACTTTTACAGTTCACACGTATTACGCAGGAGATTCAAGCTCGACTGCTACAAACCTTCCGACTTCTTCGCTCTCGCTTCAAACAAGTGTCTCGCGCCTTGCTCCGGACGGTTCCAGCAAGATTGCTTATGTAGCAATCAATGATCCAATGACTAGCGGTTTTCAATATTCGCCCGGTACTTCCGCAGCCATGATTGCGCAAGGTATGTCCTCGCAGCGCGGAAATGAAATTGATGAATTCGTCACTGATGCAGTCCGCAACAATCTTCTTGGACTTCCGCTCGATCTAGCTTCATTGAATATCACTCGCGGTCGTGATGTCGGTCTTCCAACACTCAATCAATTCCGTAAATTGAACTCTGCGTCTTTGACTCCATATACATCTTGGCGCGACTTTATTAGCAAGCTAAGAAATCCTGAATCTGGAATTAACTTTGTTGCCGCCTACGGCACACATTCCACATTAACGGCTCCAGTAACAATTGCAAATATTACAGAGGCAGCGACAAGCACGATTAACTCTAAGCTTTCTGTTACTTACACATACACTGCAGCTTCGGGAAAGTCAGTAAATGTAGGGGATGTAGTAACAATCTCGGGATTTACTAATGCTGCTTTCAATTTAGCAAATGCAGTTGTTTCATCAGCAACTTCCAATACTTTTGTTGTCAATTCAACGCTTTCTCATGCGCCTTCGGCAATCGTTGCTTACAACGATAATGCTTCGATGTACGCAGATGGTCCAAGCCCTCTTACCGGTATTTCAGGCAGTGTCACAGGCACGGCATCAGCAAAGCGCGATCCAAATGTTGATGAGAAGCGATTAGCGGCGGCTGCTCTCGTATCGTCAACAATGTCGGTAGAAAGCACATACCCAGCAGGTACTTTGCCAGCTGTTCCCGCTGATGCAACTGACTTTATGAATTCCTCAGGTTCCTACTGGGCATCTCATGAATCAGGTCTGAACAATGTAGATCTTTGGATTGGTGGACTTGCTGAAAACCCTGCAAAACAACCGATTACTCCACCTATGCTGGGAACAACTTTCCAGTTTGTTTTCGAAAATGTTTCATTAAAACTGCAGAATGGTGATCGCTTTTATTACTTAAGTCGCCTTATGGGTAAGAATCTCGGTGAAGAAATTCCTGCGCAAAAACTTACCGACATTGTGCGCCGCAATACTCCATCAGCTTCTGCTACTACAGCTCTTTCTGGCGCATCGGGAATCATCGGCATGAATAGCCCGGGATTCTCGATTTCAGATTGCGCATTTGGAAGCGCAGCAGATCTTATTCCATCGTCTGTTGCATGTGCAGCGAACTCAGTCCGGATCGACCCAACAACTAACGCAATTATTCATGACGGAATTGATAACGTCACTGGATTTGCGGATCCATCTTCATCTACAGGAGTGAAAATTACTTCTGGAGGTGGAGATGATGCAGTATTTGGCTCATCCGGCAATGACATTCTTTCAGGTGGAATTGGTGGAGACCTTATCGACGGCGGTGCCGGAAATGACATTATTTTTGGTGGAGCTGGTGAAGACATCATCAAAGGTGGACCGGGTAACGACGTAATCAATACCGGCGACAATCAAATTGGTGAAATTGCAGATGGCGGAAGCGGTGACGACTTTATTCACTCAGGAAATGCAACTGGTTTTGCTAACTCGTTATTCGGTGAAACCGGAAACGACTTCATCCAAGGCACATCCAACCTCGATGTCTTCCTAGGTGGCGGTGAAGGCGATGACTGGATTGAAGGTGGCGGCGACCAAGAGAATGCAATTTATGGTGATAGCGGCCCAACCTTCGCGGCTCAACAACCAACGCTTGGACCAGGCCTTGTTACCGGTGGAAACGATGTACTTAACGGTGGACCTGGTTACGACGTGTTATTCGGTAACGGTGGAGATGACATTTTCTTAGCCGGTGATGGAATTGACACCCTTCAAGGCGATGGTGGTTTTGACTGGCTCGACTACGAACAAAATGTGCGATTCGATAATGGTCAAGCGAATTTGCCTGGCGTATTTATGGATTTGAGTGGAACAGTTGCGAATCCAGTTGCCGGCACGACAGAAGATCAGGTGACTGATGTTGAAGGTCTCTCAGGTTCTTCTGGCAACGACGTACTTACAGGCAGACTTGCTAACGATGTAACCGTAGCCCGTGTAATCACGGGTGTAGCTGGTGGCACGACTCTTGTTATGCCTGGAACTATTACAGGAATTGATGCGGGTATGCGTGTGACCGGTAACGGTATTGGTTTATATGCAACAACTGTCGCGATTGCACGAACAAGCACTGTCAATGGTTCAACGGTTACCACTGTCGACCTCACTGATCAAAATACAGCTAACGTAACCGGTCCAGTTACTTTCTCGGTATGGCCGTTGGAACACCCAGAACTAATCACAGGCCTTTCTGGCATTCTCTCAAACACCCCAGGCTGGACTAAGCATTTAGTAAACGCACCATCTGCAACTATCTGGAGCGGCGGAACCATCCTTCTTGGTGGAGATGGAAATGACGTACTGCGCCCAATTTCAGGCGAAAATGTGTTGCACGGATCCGCATATTTACATACTTGCATCAAGGTAACTCGCTCTGGATTTGCCGATACGGGAGCAGACGTGAATTGTGCCGGAGGGCGCGGATATTCATCTATGACTCCGCTCGGACCTCTCATGGATGATGGAACGCTTACTCCATCTGACTTGAGCATCGTTCGTGAAATAGTTTCTACTGCGGTTTCAATCACTGGTTACACAGCAACTGGAACTTCAATCACATATACCTCAAATAATCACTTTATGGTCGGGGAATCTGTTTCGATTTCCGGAATATCAAATTCTCGATACAACATCGTGAATGCCATTGTGACAGCAGCTGACGCAACAAGTTTTACCATTGCAAGCAGTGCGCCAACCGGTAGTAGCACTTCAGAGAATCAGGCAAGTGCAGTTGCAACTGACACTGTTGCACTTGCTGGCACAGTCGATCAATACGCGATTGTTCCATTCACTCCACTTCCAGCGGGAGTAACTTCTGCTTATAAGATCATCAGCAAAGATGGTTCTATCGATATCGTCTTTGATATTCAAATGGTTTCATTTGCAGGCGCAGCAGCTGTCCCTATTGCCGGTTCTGCTCCCGCTCTTACTTCATTAACTTTTAGTACAGGAACCTTGACGCCCACATTCGCGCCAAACACATTAAGTTACGGTCTAGAAGTTGCTCACCTACCTTCCGATGTAACCTCTGTGACTCTCACAGCTGTGTCAGCGGCAGTAGGCGCCGGAATTAAATACCGCCTTGGGACTACTGGAACTTTTACCAATGTAAATTCGAATACGCCATTTACAGTGTCAGGGCTTTCGACTTCCGGGAACTCCACTATTGAGGTCGTTGTTTCCAATGGAAGCACATCAAGTACTTACTCGATACTTGTTACTCACTCTGGTCTGGTTCCTGCTATTGATGAGATAACTTCCACTTCAAATCAAGTGGCTTTATCAGTTACAAATTACGATAGTAACTTTTCGTACACAGCAACTGTCGTTACATCTACGCCGCATATTCCTGCAGTTACCGCAACATTAGGTTCACCTAGTGGAGGTAAATTGCCAATCACGATCACGAATCTTTTGCCTACTGAAACGGCAACAGTCACAGTTTCAACTTCTCGAGCTGGATTTACAAACGCAGCATCATCGAAGGGTGTTGCGGCACAAGCAGGTGGTGCGTTGGTCGCACTCTTTGGAAATGTCGTACCGACCTCAACCGGATTTACAGTTCCAATTACTAACTTTGACTCTAACTACACAATTGCCGTGACGAGCAGTGCAGGCGTGGTTACGCAAGGAACTGCGTCTGGCTCAACACTCACATTGACTGTAACTGGTTTATCGACGGGACAATCAGCAACGCTCACTGTTGTGTCAAGTCGGGCTGGCTACGGAAATGCAACTGCGACCGTAGTGGGAGCCACAACTTCTGCGCCAGGTTTGACTCCTGTATTAAGCACTCCGGTCAGTACTGCTGACGGGTTTACATTCAATGTCACAAACTATGATCAAAGTTTTACGTACATATCCACCAACACCAATGGTGCTGTTGCAATGGGAATTCCTAATGGAAGAGTTCTTCCATTTACAGTTTCAGGTCTTCAGCCAGGCGCAGGTTCAACAGTAATGATCACTACGACGCAGCTAGGCCATGCCTCTTCGAATGCGACTGTCACGGCGAATGCAAACCCATTGCTTCTACCTCAGACTGCATTGCGTATGGCTGGCTCTCCAACTTCAGCGACTGTCGGCACGCCAATTTCTCTGAGTATCACTTCAGGTGGCTCAGGAACTGGAGCGCTTATATTTGTAACAAGTACTCAGGGATGCACAATTTCTACCAACATATTAAATGCCTCAGTGGCAACTGGCTGTCTTGTTACCGCAACAAAGGACGCAGATTCGACTTATTCTTCTGCCAATGTCTCTGCGACTTTTGTTTTCACGAACGTCGTAGACCCGGGTAGCTTTGCATTTACAAACGGAACCTCGAGCGTGACAGGCGGAACCACAGTGACTCTGATTGCTGCTGGCGGAGCTGGTAGTGGAAAGATTTCTTATTCCACACAGTCAGCTGGCTGTGTTATTCGTGGGGCATTGTTGAGTGTGACAACCGCACCAGTAGATTGTTTAGTCACTGCTACTAAGGCGAATAGTCCAACACCATTAACCGCCACTAAGTCATTCACATTTACGCAGCGCCCGCAGGCGGTATTGCGAATAACTAACACCAAGACCACCGGACTTTCTCATAATTCTCGAGTGACTTTATCTGCCGCAGGAGGATCTGGTGCTGGAGTCCTAACGTATTCAGTTACCGGCAGTTATTGCACAATTTTGGGATCCAATTTAACCGCTTCTCAAGCAACGACTTGCGTTGTGACAGCAACAAAGTCAGCGAGCACGATTTACCAGGATGTAACTTCTTCGGCAGTGAGTTTCATCTTTACTTCGTAAGTAATTTGAGAATACTGAGCCGAGAAGATATGAATAGTAACCACGTAAAGAACTTCCGCGTTTTGCTTGCCACCATTGGCTTGATTGCGACTTCTCTTCTTCTAATGGAACCTGCGCAGGCGGCCCAACCTGCTTTAACCGGCTTGAGCATTTCTCAAGGGACTTTAACTCCAGCCTTCAATCCTTCGATAACAAGTTATTCAGTATTAGTACCGGCTTCGATTTCGAGCGTTACAGTGATTCCAGTGGGGGTTGGCGACAGCATCACGGTTTCAGGAGTACCGACTGTGGATTTAGGAGTATCGGTAAGCGCGCCAATTGGTCAGCGGACTTTGATTCCTATTGTTTCGACCGCCAATGGATTGAGCATTACATACACCGTGAATATTGCACATAACGCTGGCCTAGTTCCAACATTTTCGGGAAAAATTACGGCAGATGGAATCTTTACATTTGGGGTCACAAATTATGATCCTAATTATTCGTGGTCAGTCCAATCGAGTGTTGGAACTGCAAGTATTGATAGTTCTGGAAAAGTTACTGTTACCGGTATCCCGCAAGGTGTAGCCGGTACCGTCACTGTAACGTCTAATCGAGCAGATTATGAAGCAAAGTCGGCGAGTATCGTCAGTGATGTAATTCCAGTCGTAACCAAGGCAGCTCTCACGCCAACTTTTTCTACGCCAGTCGCGACCGCAAACGGGTTCACGGTAAATTTCTCAAATTACGACAACGCATTTAATTTTGTAATAAAAACAAGCGCGGGCATGGTCACACCCGGTACGGCTAATGGCTCAATAATTCCTCTAACAGTGACAGGTTTGACTGTTGGACAAAGCGCAACAGTCTCGGTGACAACTTCCCGGGTTGGATATTTCAATGGTTCAGGTTCGGTTACCGGAAACGCGATTCTGGGAAGTGGATTAACGCCAACCTTTTCAATTGTGACTCCCACACCAACTGGTTTTAATTTCAATGTAACTAACTTTGATCCAACCTTCTCAATTACAGTCACCACCTCATCTGGCACCTCCGCAAAAGGCACCGCTTCCGGGTCAAGCCTTCCGATTACTATTTCAGGGCTGGCAGCGGGCCAATCTGCTTCGGTGACAGTAACCGCCTCAAAAGCAGGAACCGCAACAGTTTCTTCTTCGGTGAGTGGTGTGGCAAGCGTAGGCAATGCACTTACGCCAATATTTGGCACGCCAACTCCAACATCAACCGGATTTAATGTTTCAATTACTAATTTCGATTCAAAATTCTCGTGCACTGCAACATCAAATTCAGGATCTGCGAATATCTCATCAACAGGTGCCGTCAGTGTCACTGGCTTAATGCCTGGATCATCTGCAACAGTAAATGTTAAATGTTCAAGAGCAGGATATCTTGATGGTTCAGGACAAGTTACCTCAAGTGCTCAAATTGGATTAGCGTTAACTCCTGTCTTTGGTCCAGTTTCATATAACCCGAGTGGGTTTTCAATTCAGATAAGTAACTACGATCCGAAGTTCACCTGGAACTTAATTTCCTCTACGGGCTCTTCTTCAATTAACGGCTCAGGTTTAATTACTGTAAATCAAGTCCCACCTAGTGCTCAAGCAAATCTCACACTCGCGACTACGCGCGCAGGGTTTTCGAGCGGTACAGCTTCAAAGAGCGTAGTTATGCCCATCGGCGCCGCCCTGAATCCAATTTTAGGTCCTGCAATTTCAACTCCAAATGGTTTCTCGGTTTCAATAACCAATTTTGACTCCGCATTCCAGTGGGATGTTGTGAGTTCACCGGGGTCGGCAACCGTTGATCAAAATGGACTCGTCTCCGTGACCAATGTGAGCCCAGGTATGTCGAGCACATTGACCGTCAGGACTTCTCGGGCCGGTTATGCGGGAGGCAGCGCTACGACTCGAGGCAACGCTCTTGTCCAGGCTGTAACGTCAACTACTCTGAAAAGTGCTCAACCAAGTGTGCAGGCGAACAGCTCAAAGAAATTGCCAACGGCAACTAAGGGTCAAACTTCGACAAAGAGCACGACCAATACATCTAAAAAGGCAATAATTATTACTTGCGCCAAAGGTACGATTGTTCGAAGAATTGTTGGCTACAGCCCAATCTGTCCGGCTGGATATGTCAGAAAGGGCTAATTTGCGATGAACCTAAACAACCGTAAGCGCTCAGTTCTCTTGCTCTCGATTTCATTCGCATTTCTTTTCACCGCTACCGCTGTTTCAAGCGCCGCACCTACAACGATGCCAACTATTGCGGGTCAAATTGGTGATGTAAAGAAGAGTTTGACCGCACTTGGATTTACTAAACCGCTCATTGTGCTTCAGCAGACTCCTCCAACAAAAGCTTATTCTTGTCGCCCAGTTGCCGATGATGATTTCGTGATTCATCAAGATCCTGCCTCAGGTGCACCTGTGACCGCAGATACTCAAATTACTTTGACGACTGTTTGCCACCTGACGACTCCACAGAATGCTGTTGTAAAAACTCCATTTACTCCACCAAAGTCCTCGAAATCAAATAAAAATTCGAACACTCAAATCACCATTACTTGTGTAAAGGGTAAATCTCAGAAGAAGGTGACTGGGGTTAAACCCTCATGCCCAAAGGGATACTCAAAGAAATGAAGTTAAATTCAAAGAGGAATCTGGTTTTCGCGCTTGTGGGCACTTTTATTACGATTTCTCTACCTAGTTCTCAGCTGAGCGCGATTGCTCTTGATTGCACAAAACCTTCAGATGCAAAATCCAAAGCGTGTAAAAAACTTCAACAAACAACGAACAAGGTAAGCCAATCAGAAGAGGTAAATGCCGGAAGTGCGCTTGCACAGAAGAATGCGGCAATTGCTGCCCGCAAAGCCGCTGAGGCGAAAGCAAGCAAAGCGCCTGTGACCTTGACGACCCCCGTTGCCACCACCATTCCGCTTCCAAAGTTGACCCCTGTCACAACTACAAGCCCTACTCCCGAGGTTTCTACTTCACCAAGTCCTTCGTTATCGCCCACCACGTCATCTATGCCGACAGCAGGTGCAACTTCAGGTAAGTTGCTGAGAATTACCTGTGTAAAGGGATCATCTCAAAAAGTAGTTTCGGGTTCTACGCCAAAATGTCCATCTGGATACCGAAAGAAGTAATACTTTCAAAATCTGCATTATTATTGCGGCATGAACAAGTCTCTGAAAAAGTCACCGTTGGTGGGGCTAGCTGTTTTATTAGCCGCTTCGCTCGCATTTGTGGTCCCATCAATAGCAACTGCTGAAGACCAAGGACAAAATCGGGACCAGTCAAGGGGACAAACTCAAAGCAGAGAGGATGGTAATCAGGCACCGCAAGTTCGCCTTGGAAATCCATCTAAAACTATTTCATCGGACAGCGATCAGGCAGATTACGATCGTCAAGATGGTGGCATCGCCGGTGTAAGCGTTCTTGGATCTCGAGTATTTGAAGCGAAAGTTGCCAATGCCGCAGCTCCAAAAGCGCCCGCTGTAGTCAACCCAAATCTTATTAAGCACTCTGGTAATGCAATGCCTGTAACGCATATCTATGCAATTTTTTGGGGTGGAAACATTACTTCTGCATATTCAAGTGCAGTAGAAGGATTCTTAAACTCAATCAGCAATAGTTCTTACAATCGAATTACCGACCAATACTTCACGTCTCCAACGAGAAATAGCATGAGTTTTGTAAGAAGTTATGCTGATGCTTCAACTCCACCTTCATCTGCTCCGACCACTGCATCAATTTTGGCCGAAGTGAATAAAGTTGTGACAAAAAGTGCAATTGATGCTTCAGGACTTTATATGGTCTTCACAAATAACTACCCAACACGAGCGAATTATTGCGCGTGGCACGGCGCTGGTTCAGTAAGTGGAAGTCCTGTTTTCACAGTCGCCTATCAACCATTCGTTGGTAACACGTCTGGTTGTGCTGCAAGCTACATGACTGGTTGGACGCCTTCTGACACCAGCACTCGTACTGCGGCAAATAGTGTTGAATCTCTAGCGAATGTGGCAAGTCACGAAATTTACGAAACCGTTACGGACCCATTACTGAATGCTTGGTATGACTCCACTGGCGCTGAAATTGGTGATAAGTGCGCTTGGTACTTCGGTAGCACAAAAATCGGAACTTATTCAGTACAACCTGAATGGGATAACGCATCAAAATCTTGTTTACGACCATGAGGGTAAAATGAAAAAAATCATCATTCTTGCTCTTATCGGAATTGCAGTTTCATCTTCACTTGTCGGATGCGGATCAAATTCTCCAAAGGTGACGGTAATTGGGAATTCGAGCTCTCAAGAGAAAATGGCCACGCCAGCACCATCTAAGTAAAACTTTAAGTGGGTTGTGAGGGACTCGAACCCCCGACCCGGTGATTAAGAGTCACCTGCTCTACCAACTGAGCTAACAACCCATTTAAACGCGGGAACGCTTAAATGCAGAGCAGACCTTACCAGCGCGCCGAGCCTTGTATAACCATGTTTCTGCCGCGAAGATAGTGAGATGTCTCGCTGGGAAATACGGATAGCCACAGTAGTTGGGGTGCTACTGGTTGGGCTGACCCCAACTGTCACAACGGCTGCAGAGCAACCAGGGCTGGCTTCAGCGGTACTTGAGACTCTGCCAGTCAAAGGGAGAGCACCGAAGACTGGATACTCCCGAGATCAATTTGGACAGGCCTGGGCAGATGTTGACCGTAATGGTTGCGATACTCGAAACGATATTTTGAAACGGGATTTAACGGCGATCGTTTATAAAGCTGGAACTCATAATTGTGTAGTTGCCTCAGGAATTTTGGTTGATAGGTACTCGGGCGAGACCATCAACTTCGTTCGCGGAAATATCACCAGCATGGAAGTTCAGATTGATCACGTGGTTGCGTTGTCGAATGCATGGCAGACAGGTGCATTTAAATTGACGGTGGAACAGAGAACGGCACTCGCAAACGATCCACTCAATCTATTTGCTGTAAAGGGGAGTCTCAATCAGCAGAAAAGCGATGGGGATGCCGCAACATGGTTACCACCACAGAAGAGTTTTAGATGTGCTTATGTCGCACAACAGATTGCGGTAAAAGCAAAGTATTCACTGTGGGTTGTTTCGCCAGAGAAAGCTGTAATGGTTGCAATCTTGGCCAAGTGCCCAGGGCAGAAAGTTCCTATTAGTTAGGAAGATCTACTGTGTAATGCACACCGCTAAATTGCTTGCGCCATTCGGTGACGTGGCCTTTGATTGATTCAGGTTTCGACGAAGCATCTAGCGATTGAGCGATGAAATCTGCAAGTTGATCCATGTGTTCAACTTTCATGCCAAGACGAACAATTTCCGGAGTTCCGATACGTAAGCCGTTGAGATCGCCATCGACTGGTGCAATAGGTAATCCGATTCCGCAAGCAAGTAATCCAGCTTCCCCCATGCGCCTTGCAGCAGTCTGGCCACCGCCATATGGCGCTGCCAGGATTGCAAATTGATGAGACATGGTGAATCCCTTATCAGCGGCATAAATATTGACGCCACGATTCTGCAGATTCTGCGCAAGGGCTTGAGAAGTCTTCACCATCATCTGCGCATAATCTTTTCCGACCGCTTTCCAATCTTGCAGAGTTACTCCAAGAGCGGCTGTCTTCGCTGCATCGAAGTTAGCAGTGAGCCCTGGGTATGCAATGGCATCGAGCTTCTGAGCGATTGCATCGTCGTTGGTGACAATCAATCCACCTGCCGGCCCACCAAGTGACTTATAAGTAGAGAAAGTCATCAAGTGTGCACCTTCGACCAACGGTTGTGGCCAGATTTTTCCAGCGATCATTCCGCACAGGTGGGCTGCATCGAAGAGAACTTTTGCGCCGACTTCATCAGCGATCGCGCGAACTTCTGCGATTGGGTGGTGGAAGAGATTGAGTGAACCGCCAACAGTTATTAATTGTGGCTTTACTTCATGAGCAAGTTTTCTTAAGGCATCAATATCGATGGTGTATCCAGTTTCATCGACAGGTGCGGAAATTGTCTTGAGTCGATAGAGCCCAGCGGAGCCACCTTTGTGGTGAGTGACGTGGCCACCGATTGTTGGTGGGGGAGCGATGATGATGTCGCCAGGTTCGGTAGTGGCCATAAATGCATAGAGGTTTGCAATTGCACCGGAAGGAACTCGGAATTCGGCGTATGTAGATCCGAATACTTCGCATGCGAGTTCTTGAGTAATGATTTCAATCTGTTCGATTGCTCCAAGGCCAGTCTCATATTTATCGCCAGGGTGACCGAGCGATGCACGTGAGCCCATTCCGGATGCAAGGAGTTTTTCCGCGCGGGGGTTGAGAACATTAGTTGCGGGATTGAGATTGATGCCTTCAATATCGTGAAGTCGATGGTTCTCTTGCGCTAAATCTTCAATCCACTTCTGAACATCAGCACCTGACTTTGTATCGACTTGAGAAGCGATACGAGTGATGAGTTCTTGTGAAGCGGGTGTTGCCCAATTTTGGGTCTTAAGAGATTGCGTCATGCACTTTATTAAAGTGCATCGCCTCCGCGTTCACCAGTGCGGATTCGTATGACCTGCTCCACAGGAGTTACCCAGAGTTTTCCATCACCAATTGAGCCTGTATTGGCTGCTGTGACGATTGTGTCGACGATTGATTGCGCTTCGGAATCATCAGCAAGAACTTCGATACGAACCTTTGGAATGAAATCAACGGTGTATTCAGCGCCACGGTAGATCTCTGTGTGGCCCTTCTGGCGACCAAAGCCGCGAGTTTCGGAGACAGTCATACCTGCAACGCCTGCGGCCTGTAGTGCGACCTTGATGTCATCGACCTTTGCAGGCTTCACG
>Ga0194037_1001009_pt1 | contig 21106 bp, 17 predicted proteins | sample JunL306m_MetaG_FD_148653 | JGI IMG/M metagenome (GOLD analysis project Ga0194037, IMG submission 148653) | Anoxic zone freshwater microbial communities from boreal shield lake in IISD Experimental Lakes Area, Ontario, Canada - Jun2016-L304-6m | ecosystem: Environmental > Aquatic > Freshwater >...
GCGTTACGCGCTGCTGGCCGCCCGCTACAGCCGGCGGCCGCCGGTGACGGTGTTCTACCAGATATGGAAGCAACCCCTGATGACGGTCAACGGCAGGCAGATCATCAGCGACGCCATACGCCTGTGTGGCGGGCGCAACGTCTTCGAGCAACTGCCGGTCCTGGCGCCGACCGTCACCGTCGAAGCCGTCATCGCCGCCAACCCGGAGGTCATTGTCGCCAGCGGCATGGGCGATTCGCGGCCGGAATGGCTGGACGACTGGAAGCGCTGGACCACGCTCGAGGCGGTGGCCCGCGACAATCTGTATTTCGTTGCGCCGGACCTGATTCAGCGCCACACGCCGCGCATTCTGGACGGCGCCGGACAACTCTGTCTGCACCTGGAGAGTGCGCGCGCCAAGCGCGGCAAGTAGGCGACGATATTTTTTTGCGGTCGCGGCCGCAAAACGATCGATTTCAAGGCCACCGTTCCCCCGGAATGGCATATCATGCACCGCGTAAATTTTATCAATTTTCATCTCGCCGGCTAGCGATTGTTGCGTACTTAGCCAGACGCAGGACGCCTTTCAGGCGCGGGTCCGGCGGGATTCGGGGGAGTGTCGATGGCTGTCGAATTATCCGTGGCGGGAGTCGAGCAGTTGCTGAAGGGAATCACCATTCCCCCGCGGCCGATTGTTCTGATCGAAGTTGACCAGGAATTGAAGCGCCCGGAGCCGGACCTGAAGAAGGTCGCCGGCCTGATAGCCAGAGACGTCGGCGTTTCCGCGGCAATGCTGAAGACCGTCAATTCGCCGCTGTTCGGCTTGCGTTCCAAAGTCGGCAGCGTGCTCCAGGCGGTGCAGTTGCTCGGCGCGCGCAACACGCGCAACGTGGTCACCAGCCTGGTCCTGCGCAGCACCATGGGCGGCGCTGCGGCAAGCCTGGAACGCTTCTGGGACAGTTCGGAGAAGGTGGCGTCGATCAGCGCCTACATCTGCACCATGCTGCCGAAGGCGCCGCGCGAGGAGGCGTATACCTTCGGCATCTTCCACGATTGCGGCATTCCGGCCCTGATGCAGCGCTTTGGCGACTACCGCGACACGCTGAAGATCGCCGGCGGCGACAGCCGTCCGCCGACCGAGGTGGAGGAGGAGCGCCACGGCACCAACCACGCCACGATCGGTTACCTCATCGCCCACTCCTGGGGGCTCTCGGATGTCATCTGCCAGGCGATCCAGCGACACCATGATCTGGGCGCCCTCGGCGATGACGACAGCTTTTCGCCGATGGCGCGGGTGCTGGTGGCGGTCAATTTCCTCGCCGAGCATCTCCATGAAACCTCGCTGCGCATGCGCGACGACCGGCAGTGGGTGCAGGGCGAAGGAATAGTCCTCGACTATCTGGGCCTGACCCATGGCGAGTATGCCGAGCTGAGCGAGGACGTCATGGCTTTGTGCACATGAAAAGGGCCGTGCCTGACGCAACGGCGGCTGCGGCCGGATCCGCGGCGCCTCAAGCGGGGCGTTTTGCGCTGCGTCCGCGAAAGGCCAGGGCCATTTCGAATGCCGCGCGCGTGAAGGTCAGGACTTCGGCGAACTCCTCGTCGCTCAGCTTGCGCGCCTCGTCGTCGGCACGGTAGATGTTGGCGAACTCGCGTTCGCGTGCCGACTGGATCAGCAGCTTGCCGACGCCCAGCCCTTCAAGGCTGCGCCACAGGTCCGGATTGGAACTGCGGGTGACCTTCATGATGAAGCCGATCGGGTCGTTGCGGCCGAGGACGGCCGCGAGTCTGAGGATGAGTTCGAAGGGAACGGCGATGCGGCCGTTTTCCCAGGCTTCGATCAGTGACGGATCCTTGAGGTTGATCGCCGCCCCCACTTCGCTGATGGTCAGGCCGGCTGCCTTGCGCATGCGGCGCAGCGCCGCTCCGGTCCTGGTCCAGACGCCGGGCTCGGACAGTCTGGGCAGCATGGCCTTGAGCACATCGGCCGCGGCTTCCATCGTCTTGCCGCTGCGCAGCGCCTTGGCAATGCCGGTCGCCGCCTGCAAGGTGGCGGCTGCGCCGACGCTGTTGGCACCCATGTCGAGTACCTTGCCGGCCATGGCGCGCATCTGCTCGGTCAGGCTCGAGGCGGGGACCTCGGCTGTGGCCGGTTTCGACGTCCGCTTTGGCGTCGCGCGCTTGCCGGCGGGCGTGGTGCGTTTTGCAGTTGCGGCGCCGACCATGGCATCTCCTTTCAGTTACGGCCTGCGTTTTCAGGGGCGTCGCCGGCCTGGCTATTTCCCTTGTATTCTCTGGCGCGACTCGTGGCGTTCCTGCGCTTCGATCGAAAACACCGTGGTCGGGCGTGCCAGAAGCCGACGCAGGCCGATCGGATCGCCGGTTTCCTCGCAAAAGCCGTAGGCGCCGTCGTCGATGCGCTTCAGCGCGGCTTCCACACGCGGCAGCATCTTGCGCTCGCGATCGCGAATGCGCAGCTCGATGGCATTCTCCTCCTCGATGGTGGCGCGGTCATTGGGGTCGGCTTCCGCCTCGCCGTCGCGCAGGTGGTCGATGGTCATGCTGGCGTTGTCGATGAGATCCTGCCGCTGCCTGCGCAAGAGGTCGCGGAAAAACCCGAGCTGTGCCGGGTTCATGTAGGCACTGCCTGGCATCGCCAACAGCGCTTTCTCGCTCAGTGATGCTGATGTTTTAGGCATTTCTGTTTTCCTGAATCTCTGTTGGGTAGCAGGTTGGAAGGCGGTGATGCCGCCAGCGTCAAATATACCGTTCGCGTTGCAGCCGGGGCCGCGCTGCTTGCTTTCAGGCAGCCGGACCCCGCTACTCTATCGAAAGACTGGGCGGACGTCAGAGGAATCTCATCAGCCGCCCGCTCCGGGAAGCATAGTGTGGTGCTTGGCGGCGGCTCCGGCCGGATGCGGCAAGGCCGCTCAGGCGGGAACAAACCAGCGTTGTCCGTCGCCGCCGAGTTCGCGCAGGGGATGGCCGTAGAGCCGGCCGAGGTGTGCCGCGGTAATGACTTCGGCGGCCGGCCCGGCCAGCCATTCGCCATTGCCGAACAGCAGCAGGGCCTGGCGGCAGTAGCGTGCGGCGAAGCCCGGGTCGTGCAGCACGGCGACGACGGCGGCGCCTGCCGTCGCGCGGCGGGCGAACAGTTCCATCACCGCCACCTGATGCGACAGGTCGAGATGCGTCAGCGGTTCGTCGAGCAGGAACAGCTGCGGCTGCTGCGCCAGCAGTTGCGCCACGGCCAGGCGCTGGCGCTCGCCGCCGGACAGGGTTTGTACTTCGCGCTCGGCGAAGCCGCCGAGGTCGACCTCGTTCAGCGCGGCTTCAGCGATCTGCCGGTCCGCCGCCGATTCCCAATCCCAGCGGCCCAGATGCGGATGGCGGCCGACCAGCACGGATTCCATGACAGTGGAAGCAAAGGGGTCGATCTGGTGCTGCGACAGATAGCCGCGAACGCGGGCCATGGCGCGCGCTCCCGCGCCCCGTCCGGCTTGCGGCAAGGCCAGGCCGGCGATGTTCAGGCGGCCCTGGTCCTGGGCGCGCAAACCGGCCAGGGTGGCGAGCAGGGTCGACTTGCCGGCGCCGTTGCGACCGAGCACGGCCCATGACTCGCCGGCAACGACGCGCCAGTTCAGGTCGCGGCAGACCAGGTGGCCGCCGATGCTCACCTCGAGCTGGCGGGTTTCCAGCAAGGGCGCCGGCATGGCGGGCTTACTGACGTTCATGCGGCTGGCGTCCGAGCAGGAAGAGGAACACCGGTACGCCGAGCAGCGCCGTCAGCACGCCGACCGGCAGCTGCTGCGGCGCGATCACGGTGCGCGCCAGCGTGTCGGCGAGGACCAGCAGGCTGCCCCCGGCGAGCGCCGAGGCGGGCAGCAGCAGGCGCTGGTCGTTGCCCCAGCCCATCTTGATCATCGCCAGCCGCACCAGATGCGGCACGACCAGGCCGATGAAGCCGATGCTGCCGGCGGTCGTCACGGCAACCGCGGTGAGCAGCGAGGCCAGCAGATAGATGCCGCCCCTGACCTGGCGCACCGACACGCCCAGGGCGTGAGCCAGCGTGTCGCCGCGCGCCAGCAGGTTGAGTTCGCGGGCGAAGGGCAGGGTGAGGATGAGGCCGAGCAGCAGCACCGCGACGGCGCCGAGGGGGCTGCTGGCGTGCCCCAGGTCGCCCATGAGCCAGAACAGCATGCCGTGCAGGCCGTGTTCCGGCGCGATGGACAGGATCAGCGCCACGGCCGCACCGCAACCGGAGGCAACGATGACTCCGGTCAGCAGCAGGCGGGTGCGCGTCCAGCTGCTGTCGCCGTGGGCCAGGCTGAATACCAGCAGCATCGCGGCGAGCGCACCGGCGAAGGCGGCGAGATTGACCAGCGCCAAGGCCAGGCCGGCCAGCATGGCCGACAGTGCTCCCACCGCGGCACCGCCAGAAATGCCAAGAACATAGGGGTCGGCCAGCGGGTTGCGCAACAGCACCTGCATCAGCGCACCTGCCAGCGCCAACAGGCCGCCGCAGGCGAACGCCGCCAGGGCGCGGGGCAGGCGCAGCTTGAGCACGACATCGGCGCCGACGCCGTCGGCGCTGCCCAGCAGGGCTTGCAGCACCTCACCCGGCGCCACCGCGAAACTCCCCGCCATCAGCGCCGCCGAGAGGCTCGCCACTGCCAGCAACAGCAGCAGGACGATGATGAGCAGGGTGTGGCGGCGCGTGGGCATGGCCGGCTACCAGGAGTACCCGGCGTTGAGGTAGTAGGTGCGCGGGGTTTCGGGATAGGCGTTGAAGCGTGTCGGCGCCGAACTGCTGTCGACCAGAGCGTAGGAATAGTAGCGCCTGTCGCTCAGGTTGTTGATGCCTGCGGCGAGCTTGAAGGCGCCGAAGCTGCGGGCGATCTTGGTATCCAGCAGCGTGTAGCCGGGCATGCGGTGGAACAGGTTGGCCGGGTCGTTGTCGTAAACCTGCTCGCCGACATGGCTGGCGCTGAGCGTCAGGCGGGTGTCGCTGCGCGGCTGCCAGCCCAGGTTCAAGGTGGCACGGTGACGCGGCACCACCGGCACCGTCTTGCCGGTGACGTCGAAGCCGCCGTAGATGCCCGCGTCGAAGCGCGCCAGGGTATAGGCATAGCGGGCACCGATATCCCAGTCCCGGGCCAGGCTGGTGCGGCCTTCCAGTTCGACGCCGCTTCGCTGCGTCGGCGACAGGTTCTCATTGCTGAAGCTGAGGTTGTTGTAGTAGATCTCGTGCTTCAGGTGCGATTCGAAGACGCTGGCGCGCAGCTTCGAATTGCCCTGCTGCCACTCGATGCCCGCTTCGCGGTCGCGCGAAGTCTGCGGTTCGAGCAGCATCGAGCAGGGGGCAAAGTAGCAACGGTTGTCGTCGATGTTGGCGACGCGGAAACTGGTGCCGGCACGCGCATACAGGGCGAGCAGGGACGACAGCTGGTAGCGCAGGCCGGCCTCCCCTGCGTTCAGCCGGTAGCGGCGCCCGCTGAGCGGCAGCGGCGTTGTCAATTCCTCGCTCGACTGGCGGATGCTTTCGCTGCGGGCGCCCAGCGACAGGCGCAGGTCCTGCGTCAGGCGCAACTGGTCCTGCACATACACGGCGAAATTGTGCTGGCCGCCCTTCTCGTCGCGGCTGGAGAGGAACCCGGTCGCCTGCCAGCGGGTGCGATAGTCCCAGGTCGATGCGTCGATGCCGGCGATCAGCACGTTTTCATGCCCGCCGGGAGTGCTGCTCCACTTCAGGCGCGGCGAGAAGGTCAATGCACGGACGTCGGTATCGACGAAGGACGTGCCCCACATCGAGTCGTTGAAGGAGGAACTGTTTTTGTCGCGCACGCCAAGGTCAAAGGACAGCGCAATGGCGCCGAGGCGCTGTTCGCCGGCCAGACCCCAGCGCGTTCCCTTCTGGCGCGAATAGTCATTCGGCGTACTGGTGCCGCGCGGCTCGCCGGCCAGTTGCGCCTCGCTGCGGGGGCCGGGCAGGCGGGCCTCCTGGCGGTCATCACCGAGCCTCAAGGCGAGCCAGCCCGAGTCGCCGTCATGCCGCAGTTCGGCGCCGGCATTTTGCAGCGATGACGCATTGTTGGCGCGATAGTTGTCGGCGTCGGCGCGGTTGGCGTGAAGGGCAATGCCCCAGCCCTTGCCGCCGGCGGCGATGCTGCCGCGCAACTCGCGGGCGCCGTAGCTGCCCGCCGAGGCGAAGACCTGGCCGCCGCCCGGCCGCTCCGTTGCGGCATGGGTGATGACGTTGATGACGCCTGCGGTGGCGCCGGAACCGTAGAGCACCGCACCGGATCCGGGCAGGATTTCGATGTGCTCGATGGCGTTGAGCGGAATCGCGCTGATGCGCGCCGAGGCCTGCTCGTTCTCGCTGATGCGGACACCGTCGACCAGCACCAGCGTGTTCTGGTCGCCGGTGACGCCGAAGCCGCGCAGGTCAAGCGGGTTGTCCGGTATGCCGAGAAAGTTGATGCGGGTGTGCACCCCGCCGAGCTTGTTGAGCACTTCGCCCAGTGTCGTGGCGGTGCTGCGACTGATGTCCTCTGCCGTGACGATACGAATGCCGATGGGAGCCGCAAGCGCCCTTTCGGGAAAGCGCGTGGCGGTGACGACGACGGTGGCGGAATCCTCCGCGGCGAGCGAAATGCAAGGCGACACAAGGCTTGCCGCGCAGGCGGCAATGGCGAAACGACTGATGATATACATGCAAACTCCCCTAGCCGGCGAGCGTCCCCGCAGCCGGTATGTGGCAAATGAATGCTTGCACGGTGGGGTGATGGACGGGGTAGGCACGGACCCCCGGCGCGCCGCAACCCCGCAACGCATTCGCTGGTTGTCCCTGGCCGGTCTCCGGGCTTGGAAGTCTTAGTTCATCGCCTTCCCGGGTTCGACCCAGTGGCGTTTTGATGAACTCGCACTTCCTTACCGTTGCGGGGGCAGCGCCGGAATTGACTGTCGAGGTCTCACCGGCTTCCCGTTTCACCCGGCACGGAAAACCATGCGCGGGCACCACGAACGGCGTCAGTATAACAAACGCCCGCTGCCGCTGCGGCGGCAGGGCGCAAATCAGGCTTCAGGCGGCCTCCTGCGCCTCCAGCCAGAAGGCCAGGCCCTGGGCATTGAGCTCCAGGTCGAGATGCCAGATGTCGAGAATTTCGGCGTCGGCGAGGCGGCAGCCGTGCCGGTGCGCCTCGTCCAGCAGCAGCGCGGTCAGGCCTTCGCGGATGCGCGTGGTCTTGTCCTCACATTCGGCGGCGGCCAGCGTGATGGCGACGTAGCGATCGAGCAGGGCCAGGACCTGGCGGCCGAGTCCGGCGGGCTGCGCCAGCCGGCTGAAGTGCGTCAGATATACCGCTTCCGGATTGAAAGACAGCATGCGTTCGATGGAAGCGCGCATCTCGTCCGGGTCGAACTGGATCGGCGTGGACGAGGGGAAGATCAGCGGTCGCCCGTCGACATCGAGTTCGCGATAGGAAATGCCGAAGGTGTCGCCGGTGAAAATGCCGCCGGTCTGACGGTCGACGATGGCGATGTGGTGGCGGGCATGGCCGGGCGAATCGATGCACAGCAGTTGGCGCGAACCGAGTTGCAGCAGCGTGTTGTCATGGGCTTCGATGATGCGTCCGGCGTCGATCGGCAGTAGCTTGCCGTACAGCGCCTTGGCCCGCTCTTTGCCGTAGACGCCCTCGACGCCGGCCATCAGCCTGGAGGGCTCGATCATGTGCCGCGCGCCGCGCGGATGCACCACCAGCCGGGCGTTGGGGAAGGCGGCCATCATGGCGCCGGCGCCGCCGGCATGGTCGAGATGGATGTGGGTGAGGATGACGTAATCGACGGATTCCGGCTCCAGGCCGCGCGCGGCGAGGGCGGCCCGCGCCTGCGGCATGACTTCGAAGTTGGCCGTGTCGACGAAGGCGGCGCGGCCCTCGCTTTCGATCAGATGGATCGCCGCCAGCAGCGGCCGCACGTAGCCGGCATCGAAGGCGTAGATGCCGTTGTGGTAATCGATCAGGCTGTCCGCCATCACGAGCGGCGCGCTGCGCGGATCAGGGCGGCGCCGCGTTCGGCGATCATGATGGTCGGGGTGTTGGTGTTGCCCGAGGTGATGGTCGGCATGATCGAGGCATCGACCACGCGCAGCCGCGCCATGCCGCGCACGCGCAGTTCGGAATCGACCACGGCCTGGGCATCGTCGCTGCGACCCATGGCGCAGGTGCAGGTGGGATGGAAGATGGTGGTGCCGATGTTGCCGGCGGCCCGGGCCATTTCCTCGTCAGTCTGGAACTGCGCGCCGGGCAGGTATTCCTCGGGCCGGTAGGCCGCCAGCGCCGGCTGCGCCACGACCTGGCGCGTCAGGCGCAGGGCGCGGGCGGCGATCTGGCGGTCGTTGTCGGTCGACAGGTAGTTGGGCGCGATGAGCGGCGCCGTCGCCGGGTCGCGGTCGCGGATGCGCACCGCGCCGCGCGAGGTGGGGCGCAGGTTGCAGACGCTGGCCGTGAAGGCGGGGAAGCGGTGCAGCGGGTCGCCGAACTTGTCCAGCGACAGCGGCTGGACGTGGAACTCCAGGTCGGGTGTGGCCACCTCGGGGCCGGAGCGGAAGAAGCCGCCCAGCTGGCTGGGTGCCATCGACAGCGGCCCGCTGCGGAACAGGGCGTACTCGAGCGCCATCAGGGCCTTGCCCCACAGGCTGTTGGCAGTCTGGTTCAGCGTCCTGATGCCATGCACCTTGAAGATCATGCGCAACTGCAGGTGGTCCTGCAGGTTGCCGCCGACGCCGGGCAGGTCGTGCACCAGCGGCACGCCGTGCTGCTGCAACAGCGCGCCGGGGCCGATGCCGGAGCGCTGCAGGATGGCCGGCGAGCCGATGGCGCCGGCCGTGAGCACGGTCTCGATGCGCGCCGTGACACGGTGTGGCACGCCGCCGAGACGGAACTCGACGCCGCGCGCTTCGCGGCCGTCGAGCACCAGCTTGTCGATCAGCGCGCCGGTGACGACCTTGAGGTTGCTCCTGTGCTGCACCGGGCGCAGCATGGCCTTGGTGGCATTCCAGCGCACGCCCTTTTTCTGGTTGACTTCGAAGTGGCCGATGCCGAAATTGTCGCCGCGGTTGTAGTCCTGAGTGTAAGGAATGCCGGCCTGCTGCGCAGCTTCGATGTAGCGGTCGAGCACGTCCCAGTGCAGGCGCTGCTTTTCCACGCGCCATTCGCCCTTGTCGCCGTGCATCTCGTCGGCACCGCGCCAGTAGTCCTCGCTTTGCTTGAACACCGGCAGCACGCTTTGCCAGTTCCAGCGGCTGTCGCCGGTGATCTGCGCCCATTCCTCGTAGTCGCGGACCTGGCCGCGCAGGCAGAGCATGGCGTTGATCGAGGAACAGCCGCCGAGCACCTTGCCGCGGGCGTAGCCTATCGAGCGGCCGTTGAGGCCGGGCTCGGCTTCGGTCGTGTAGCACCAGTCGGTGCGCGGGTTGTTGATGCAGTAGAGGTAGCCGATCGGGATGTGGATCCAGATCCAGTCGTCCTTTTCGCCGGCCTCGAGCAGCAGCACGCTGACCTCGGGATCGGCCGAAAGCCGGTTGGCCACGACGCAGCCGGCGGTGCCGCCGCCGACGATGACATAGTCGAATTCGCCGAAGTCTTTCATTCAGGACCTTCTACCACAGAGGCACAGAGACACAGAGAAAGGCAAGCATAGGCAGTTCAAAGAATCGTCTCTGTGCATCTGTGCCTCTGTGGTTCATGGGGCCTACTTATTCACCGGCATGACGAACTCCGGTCCTTTCGATTCGGACCCGGGCCAGCGCTGCATGATGCTCTTGTAGCGGCTGTAGAAGCGCACGCCTTCCTCGCCGTAGATGTGGTGGTCGCCGAACAGGCTGGCTTTCCAGCCGCCGAAGGAATGCCAGGCCATGGGCACCGGGATGGGCACGTTGATGCCGATCATGCCGACCTCGACCTTCTGCACGAAGGCCTGCGCCGTGCCGCCGTCGCGGGTGAAGCAGGCGACGCCGTTGGCGAAGGCGTGACGGTTGATCAGCTCCACCGCCGCGGCGAAGGTCGGCACGCGCACCACGCACAGCACCGGGCCGAAAATTTCCTCGAGGTAGATGCTCATGTCGGGCCGCACATTGTCGAACAGCGTCGGGTTGATGAAGAAGCCCTGCTGCAATTCCCCCGTCAGGCCCTCGCGGCCGTCGAGCACCAGTCTGGCGCCTTGCTGCACCCCGGCGGCGATGTAGCCGGCCACCCGGTCCCGGTGCACGGCGGTGACCAGCGGCCCCATCTCTACGTTCGCCGCATCGCCGGCGCCGACTTTCAGTTTTTTCGCCCGCTCGAGGACGCGCGCCACCAGCTCGTCGGCGCAACTGCCTACCGCCACGGCGACAGATATCGCCATGCAACGTTCGCCGGCCGAGCCGTAGGCGGCGCCGATCAGGGCATCGGCGGCGCCGTCGAGGTCGGCATCGGGCATCACCACCATGTGGTTCTTGGCCCCGCCCAGGGCCTGCACGCGCTTGCCATGGGTGATGCCGGTCTGCTGGATGTACTTCGCGATCGGCGTCGAGCCGACGAAGGACACGGCCTGCACGTCGGGATGTTCAAGCAGGGCGTCCACCGCCTCCTTGTCGCCCTGCACCACGTTGAAGGCGCCGGCGGGAAGTCCGGCTTCGCGCAGCAGTTCGGCCGTCAGCATCGAAGGTGAGGGGTCGCGCTCGGAGGGTTTGAGGACGAAGGTGTTGCCGCAGGCCAGCGCCATCGGCGCCATCCACATCGGCACCATGAAAGGGAAGTTGAAGGGCGTGATGCCGGCCGCCACGCCCAACGGCATGCGCTGGTTCCAGTGATCGATGCCGCCGCCGATGCCGTGCGAATGCTGGCCCTTGAGCAACTGCGGAATGCCGCAGGCGAACTCGATGATTTCCAGCCCGCGCTGCACTTCGCCCAGCGCATCGGGCAGCGTCTTGCCGTGTTCGGCGCTGAGCAGCCGGGCCAGATCGCCGGAGTATTGCTCGACCAGGTCGCGGAACTTGAACATGACGCGGGCCCGCCGCTGTGGCGCCGCCGTGCCCCAGTCGGCGAAGGCCGCGCGCGCGGCGGCAACGGCACGATCGACGTCAGCGCGGCAAGCCAGCGCGATCTGCCGCGCCACCCGGCCCTGCGCCGGATTGAACACCTCGCCACGGCGCGTGCCGGTGCCGGCATCGGCCTGTCCGTTGATCCAGTGGCCGACAAGGTCGGCTGCATTGATGAATTGAAGGCTCATGGCTTCCTCTGTACGTGCTGTAAATACGGATGAAATTGCAACCTGGTGTCGTGCCCAAGTCTAGCGCAGACGACAAGCACGAGAACAGCACGAGAACATTTCTTGCGCGGACCCGCCGCCTATGGCAGAATGCGCGCCTTCTGTCGTGGAGTGGTAGTTCAGTTGGTTAGAATACCGGCCTGTCACGCCGGGGGTCGCGGGTTCGAGTCCCGTCCACTCCGCCAATAAAGTCTATAAAAAACCGCCACTTACGGCGGTTTTTTATTTCGCATGCTTTTTTGCAACGGCAATTTTGGCGAGTTTTTGCGAGTTCACTGTTCCCGAATTGTTCCCGAAAATCCCCCGTTGTCCCGGCGTGAGTGTTCCCGAATTGTTCCGCTTCAAGATACCTCAGTAGCTCATTGGCATAATCGAGTCCAGCAAGCCGCCGTCCAGTCCGGCATCGCGGAGGATGTGCTGAAGAAGGAAGTCGGGCTGGCGTGGCCCCCGCAACGCTTGTTTGTCATATGCCCCCTGAAGACAGCCTGATCATCGATCGAATCAAGCGTCTTGAAACTGAAATCAATCGCGCAGTGACGGCTTTCAATATTCGAGCTGGTAGCTGATCCGGCCAAAGGTGTATCGGTTTTGCCACACCGAAAACTCGATCCGAAGCATTCCAGATTCCGCTTTCACGGATCCCTAAGCGTCCCCAGTGATCCCGAATTATCCGCGTCCTGACTTTGCTCCTTAACCGTTGCAAGTAGTGGCTTTGCGAGGCGGTATCTCCGTTGCTGAAAGCGCTTGACGCAGGGCCGCAAAGGGCGATAACTTCGCGTCATGGATGCTCTTTCCCTCCTGTTCTGCAAGTCGTCCCCTGCGCGTGGTGCCGAGCAAATGATCTGGATCGCCGTCTCGGTTGCTGCGATGATCATCGTCCTCCTGCTGGATGGCAATGCGCTGGTCGGCTTGTGCGTTGGCACCATGGTGGCCGGGTTCCTTCGCTGTCGAGCCGCCGTCACCGCGCGCCGTCTGCGGGCCGCCAGTAACATCAGTAATGGCATTGCGGTACTGGCGATCAAGGAAGGCAAAGCCCTCTCGCGGCGCATGGCATCGTTGGCGCGATCCGTAGTTATCGCAGGACAGCGGCGCACGGCCGATGCCAGGCAAGCCGCCTTCGCGCATCTCGGCCTCGCGCACTGCTGTATCACTTCTCGGCTACTCCCTATCCCAGTCTCCCTCGCCCGGCAATAGCCCAGGGCGGAATGCGCAGTCATCACGCGGGAACTGCCCGCCGACGTTCCTGAGCTGAAGGGCACCTCCACGCTTCACTACGTCTCCCGCGATCCATTCGGAGACAAGCATGATTTCCTTCAATTTCGGTGGGCGCGTCGCCATTCACCCCGGCGAAGCCCTCTACTACATCGGCTACAGTCGTACCCTCGAAGGTGCCAAGAAGACGGCGCGCAACCTGATGTCGCGCAACGCCTATCCATTGCCGCTCATTTCCATTGCTCCTCAGCGCCGGGTAGTTCGTGTCACCGATCTCCTTCATTTCGTCGGGATAGATGAAGCCGGTATCCAGCACGTCCTTGCTCACCAGCCAAGCTCGGTGACTCCCAAGCGCGGTCCCGGCCGGCCCCGCAAAACAGCCCAGACGCGCGAGGCGGATCATGAGCAATGACTCCATCACGGTCCGTCAACGTCATAAATGGTCTGCCGTCCCCGACGATGTACTGGAACACCCCCGGCTCAGCCTGAGGGCCCGTGCGGTGCTTGGATGGATGCTGGGCCGGGGCGACGGATGGGTGATTCAGATCGAGCACATGTGCCGTGTCCTGAGGATGACCGAGTATGTCTGGGCATCCGTCCGTAGCGAGCTCCAGGAGGCCGGCTACTACCGGCAAACCCGAGTCCGCGAAACCAACGGCACCATCACCTGGCACAAGGATGCTCTATATCCCCCGGAGCCACCATCCCCGAGAGAACCAGGGATGGTGAAAACCATCCGTGGTTCAGCCATGCATGGTTCAGCCGCGCGCGGTTCAGCCATGCATGGTTCCCTCGGGGATATACCACCTGTAGTTGACCAGAATGAAATACCACCACCACCTACCTCCTCCGACGAACCAGCACCGAAGGTAGTCAGCAAACCAGCAGATTTGGTGGTGGTGGAGTTTCTCGATGAACTGGTGGACGCGGCTTACTGGAAAAGCCGGCAGTCGGGGAAAACCATCTGCAACCTGAACGGCTGGCGGGCCACGGTCAGAAAGCGTATTCAGGAAAAAGGCCCCAGCCCGGAAGACCGGGATTGCCTGAAGGAGTGGCGCGAAGCCATGAGTGCGCCCCCGCCACCGGTAGTGGAAGTGCCGGTAGTCGCCGAGGTGATCAATTCCGATCCGGAATTGCGAGAGCAACGGATGAACATGCTCAATTCCGCCAGCAAGAAATTGAAGGGGCTGACGTGATCCGGAACCAATGCACAGACCTGATGTATCCGCTACGTTATTCCTACGGAGAGTTGATGTAATGATTCTGGCAATCCTCAATACCAAGGGTGGCGTCGGCAAGACCACCACCGCACTCAATCTCGCCGTCGCTTGCAAGTTGCGCGGCCGTGATGTTCTCGCCGTGGATGGTGACCGACAGGGCACCCTGATGGCCGCGCTCTCGGGCCGCGAGATCGAACCCACGATTCCCTGCGTCCATTACCCCGACGGTCAGGCGCTTCGCCAGCAAGTTACCTTGGCCAAGGATCGCTATACCGATATCGTCATCGATGCCGGCGGGCGGGATTCGACCGCCATGCGAGCTGCACTGGTCCTGGCCGATCACGTCCTCATTCCGCTGCAACCCCGATCCTTCGACCTATGGGCATTGAATGACATGACCGGGTTGCTGGCTCAGGCGCGGGCGACCCGGGATATCTCGGCCTCCGTCTTCCTCTGCATGGCCGATCCGACCGGCAGCGACAACGCCGCGACGGCTGGATCGCTGCCGCCGGGTCTCGGCTATGTCGATGCGCCCGTGGTGCGGCGGAAGGCCGTAGCCAGCATCGCGGCGATGGGCTGTTCGATCCTTGAGTTTCCGACCAGGGACGAGAAAGCAGCCCATGAATACCTATGCCTGGCGGCTTCCGTGTTCGGCTGGTCCTACAGTGAAACGACGGAAGGACTACGGTGAACCGATGGCGATTCTACGGAAACCTGCCGCAGTACCTACAGTAGTTCCGGCACAGGACGACATCAACTATTTCATTGACCAGGCACCGGACGGCAGGAAGGCGATAAAGCGGGCGGGGAAGAAAAGCGTGATCACCGTTACGATCGATCCGGTCGTACTGGAGCGCCTGGACGATTGGGCGCTGGGCAGAGGAATCAGTCGCGCGGCGGCGATTGCGGTGGCCGTGGCGAAGCTGAAGTGACACGCGGCCGTCAGCGCAAGAAGTCCGGCGCCGGGTTGCGACATCGGAACGACGGCGGCACCGGTGCAAGCCCAGCGAGGCCAACAATCCCTCGGTCCCCGCACGCCCTGATTCGCATCCATCATGGATTCCGCCGCTGCGCCGCCGCGATGCGATAATCCGGCCCATCCTCGCCCGTCCGGTCGCCACGATGAGTCAAGTCCTGATCAACCAGTACCTCGCCCAGCTCGATGTTCTGCGCAAGGTCGGCGGTACGCATCGCGAATCGGTGGTGCGCGAGGCCTTCAAGGATCTGCTCAAGGGCTGGGGCAAGCAGCACGACCTGGTCTTCATCCCCGAATACAAGCTGGAAAGCGCCACCAAGGACACCCGCTTCGTCGACGGCGCGCTGCTGCACGAATTGCGCGTGCCCTTCGGCTACTGGGAAGCCAAGGACGCGAAGGACGATCTCGACGCCGAGATCGAATTCAAGTTCAAGCGCGGCTACCCGCAAGACAACATCATTTTCGAGGACAGCCTCCAGGCCGTGCTGATCCAGCACCGCGCCGAGGTGATGCGCTGCGACGTCGCCGACGCGCACGCGCTGGAAAAACTGCTCAAGCTCTTCTTTAGCTTCGAGCGCGCCGAGATCGCCGATTTCCGTCAGGCCGTGGCGCAATTCAAGACCGACCTGCCGGCCGTGCTGGAAGCCTTGCGCGCCATGATCGAACGTGAGCACGCGGCCAATGCGGCCTTCACAAAAGCCTCGAAGAAGTTCCTCAAGCACGCGCAGGAGGCCATCAACCCCGGCCTCACCGCCGCCGATGTGCGCGAGATGCTGATCCAGCACATCCTCACCGAAGAGATTTTCTCCAAGGTCTTCGACAGCGAATTCCACCGCGACAACAACGTCGCCCGCGAACTCTACAAACTCGAAGCCACCTTCTTCACCGGCGGCCTCAAGAAGAGCACGCTCAAGGGCCTGGAGGCCTACTACGCCGCCATCCGCGCCGCTGCCGCGCAGATCGGCAACCACCACGAGAAGCAGACCTTCCTCAAGGTCATCTACGAGAATTTCTACAAGGTCTACAACGCCAAGGCGGCCGACCGGCTCGGCGTGGTCTATACGCCCAACGAGATCGTGCGCTTCATGATCGAGGGCGCCGACTGGCTGTGCGAAAAGCACTTCGGCCGCAACCTGATCGACCGCGACGTACAGATCCTTGACCCGGCCACCGGCACCGGCACCTTCATCTGCGAACTGCTGGAGCATTTTCGCGGCACGCCGGCGAAGCTGGCGCACAAGTACAAGGAGGAACTGCACGCCAACGAAGTGGCGATCCTGCCCTACTACGTCGCCAACCTGAACATCGAGGCGACCTACGCCGCCATCACCGGCGAGTACGCCGAATTCCAGAACCTGTGTTTCGTCGACACGCTCGACAACGTCGGCCTGCACACCCAGGCGCACGGCGTGACCGCCGACCTGTTCGGCAGTGTCAGCGAAGTAAACATGGCGCGCATCAAGCGCCAGAACAGCCGCAAGATCAGCGTCATCATCGGCAACCCGCCCTACAACGCCAATCAGGCCAACGAAAACGACAACAACAAGAACCGCGAGTACCCCGAGGTCGATGCCCGCATCCGGCAAACCTACATCGCCGAGAGCACGGCGCAGAAGACCAAGCTCTACGACATGTACGCGCGCTTCTTCCGATGGGCCAGCGATCGGCTCGACAGCAACGGCGTGCTCGCCTTCGTCACCAACCGCAGCTTCGTCGAGAGCCGCACCTTCGACGGTTTCCGCAAGGTCGTGGCGCAGGAGTTCGCCGAGCTGTACGTCGTCGATCTGGGCGGCGACGTGCGGGCGAACCCCAAGCTGAGCGGCACCAAGCACAACGTCTTCGGCATCCAGACCGGCGTGGCGATCAGCTTCCTGGTCAAACGCAAGGGCAGCAAGGGCGGGCGCGTTTTCTATGTGCGGCGGCCGGAACTGGAGACGGCGGAAGAGAAGCTGGCCTGGTTGGGCAGCGCGGCCTTGAGCGGGCTGAGCCTGGAGGAGATTCGGCCGGATGCGAAACAGAACTGGCTGAACCTGACGAGCAATGACTTTGAGACTTTGATGCCGATTGCTTCAAAGGATGTGAAGGCAAGCAAGAAAGCCTCGCAAGACAAGGCGGTCTTCAAGCTTTTCTCCCTCGGCATAGTGACCAACCGTGATGAGTGGGTCTATGGCGACGATCATGAAGCGCTGGAAAGCCGCGTGCGCTACTTCTGTGATGCCTATGCCGCCGACTCACTGCGCTGGAAGCGTCATGGCAGCGGCACTGCTACGAACGAATTTGTGGATCGCAACATCAAGTGGACCAGTGAGCTGGAAGCGCACATGCAGCGCGGTACCCAACTGCAATTTTCCCCGGACAATGTGTACGAGTCCTTGTACCGCCCGTTCGTGCGCAGGCTGACCTACTTTGCTCCCGTCATCACGCATAGACCCTATCAAAACTTCAGCATCTTCCCGCGTGCTGACTCGCCAAATGTTGGGTTCAGCTTCTCGGCCGAAGACCGAGCCGAATTCAGTGTGATTGCCTTTGATCGTCTGCCGAACAAAGACATGTTCTTGCCGAATGCTGGGCAAACAGTTTGCCTTTGGCGCTACGACGATGCCGGCAACCGCATCGACAACATCACCGACTGGTCCCTCGCCGAATTCAAGAAGCACTACCAGCCCGGCCGTGGCAGGAAGCCACAACCGATCACCAAGCAAGCGATCTTCCACTACGTCTACGCCGTGCTGCACGATCCGGCCTACCGCGAGAAGTACGCGCAGAACCTCAAGCGCGAGTTCCCGCGCATCCCGCTCTACGGCGACAGCGATACCGTCTTCTGGCAATGGGCTGCCTGGGGCGAAACGCTGATGGCCCTGCACTTCGGCTACGAGCGGGTCGCGCCCTTCGCGCTCGTTCGCACCGACGTTGCCGACGAAAAGGTGCGCGCCGCCGGCCAGTCGCCCAAGTGCCTGTTGAGGTCGGACAAGGAGACTGGCCGCATCCTCATCGATAGCGAGACCACGCTCGCCGGCGTGCCGCCGGACGCCTGGGCCTACATCCTGGGCAACCGCTGCGCGATCGACTGGGTGCTCGACCAGTACAAGGAAAAGAAGCCCAAGGACCCGACCATCCGCGAGAAGTTCGACACCTACCGCTTCGCCGACCACAAGGAGAAGGTGATCGATCTGCTCATGCGCGTGACCACGGTCAGCGTCGAAACCGCGCGAATGGTGACGGCGATGACGTCCTCTCCGCGTTGACCTGGCGCGCGGCGGCGATCCTGGTGTAGGATTGAATCCTACTCATGTTCATGGAGGCTGATATGCGTACAACCCAGCAATTCAGCATCACCCTGCCAAACGAGATGGCAGGCTTGGTCAAGTCGATGGTCGCCACCGGGGCCTATGCCACCGAAAGTGAAGTATTCCGCGACGGCCTGCGAGCCCTGATGGCGCGTGAGCGCGCCACCGAGCGCTGGCTTCAGGAACAGGTCGGGCCTGCGTACGACGCGCTGAAGGCGGATCCATCCCGTGCCGTCAGCGCCGATAAAGTGCGGTCCCGGATTGCCGCCGAGCACAAGGCGCTGACCAGCAAGAAGAAATGAAATATCGCGTGATCTTCTCGCCCGAAGCGGAAGAACAACTCTCCGAACTATTTCATTACATCGCCGCAGCGGCATCGCCCGGCATCGCCGAACGCTACATCAACGCCATCATCACCTATTGCGAGACCCTGGATACATTTCCGCTTCGTGGTGCCAAGCGCGACGACATTCGCCCGGGCTTGCGGGTCACGAACTACAAGGGGCGGACGGTGATCGCATTCGATGTGGATGCCCAGCAGGTTTCCATCATCGGTGTGTTCTACGGCGGGCAGGATTATGAAACGGCACTTCAGGGCGATCTGGACGAGGACAAGTGAACTTCCTGCAAGTCAGTACGGATCTGCGGTCAAAATTTTTGTTTCTTTGAAAACTGTCCCTCATTATCCCTGGTCGGCCCTACCCCGGAACGACCGCCACCTATGGGTTTTCAGCCGACTTGACCCCGCTTGACATCGATTTTTTCCCTCGGTATCTTCCGCCCCATCAGTCGTCGCGCGTAATGCTCGGCGTTGACGTGGTAGCTGGCCACACGAAACAAGCAGCATTGGAAGTCGCGGCTCACCGCGTATGTGGTGGCAGCGAATCAACAGGCGGAACTCCATTGGGTTTCGCCGTTATCGAGTGGCAGACCTTGAGCTGCCCTCCTCAAAAGCAGTGATGACGATATCGCTCGTCCGTTGAACACAGCCTCTGGCTGTTTTTAATTTCGCTTCTCCGCCCAAAGAGACGGGAAGCGATGGATAAATCGTGCAACACCCGTCGTGACGGGCTTGGCAGGCGCTGACGGGGTCATCCGCCGCGCACTACTACCCGCACTAAAACTCCTTTCGACCGCAGCAACGGGGGCCGCCAACGCAAGTTTGGCCGGCCAGCAGGCCAGGCAATCTGCCATCCCCGCGCCAACGTCCCAGGAGCTAAAAGCACCTTCCCACTCCACCGTCGGCCGCCATGCCGACAGCCATCCCCCCGCCGGGCGCAAGCCCTTTGCGATGGCGTGCGAGTGCAACTCTGGGCGTGAGGCTCGCCCGAATCTATCCCTCATCCCGGTCGTGATCGACGACCAGCACTCCGCAGCGACCGGCTGAATCCGGTTCAACACTCACCAACAGGTGGCGGGGATCGGAGTGCGACTGAACCTTGGACCGTCAGGTGCGCCTGGCCTGTCCGGGTCCAGTCCTCGATCGTGGCCGGCATGGCCAGAACACGTATTGGCAAGGAGTGGATATGAACAAACTACCGACGCACCGCAACTTTGGCTACGGCAAACAACTCGACTGGGCCGGGCACCAGGCATTGCTCGATCTCTATGGCCGAGGGCATTACGCCACCGTCGCCACCCATACCCGGCGCTGGAGCCGCTTCTGCGCATGGGCAAGGGCCGAACACGGCATCCGCGATGCCATGCATATTGATCAGGACGTCATCGAAGACTACGCCGCCACCCTGCAAGGGCAGGTCAATGAAGAAGCCCTTAGCGTCAGCTACGCCCAGAATCTGCTTTCGACCCTGAACACCGCCCTCGAAGCCATGCGACGAGACAAGCTGGTCAGGCTGAATTCACCTTCCGAATGGGTTGGGCTGCGCTCCCTGGTGAGAACCGATCCACCGGACGGCATGGACTGGGTGCAGGTCGACGCCCTGATCTTGCGTCTGCGCAAACTCGACTACCGACGAGCGGCGTCGGTCGTGCGACTGGCACGCAACTTTGGACTCCGTTTGCGTGAGGCCGTCCTGGCCGATCTTCATGAATGGCGCCGTCAGGCCAAGATGTTTGGCAGGATCGATGTCCGCGAGGGCACCAAGGGCGGTCGAGGCAGGGAGGTGGAACGCTGGGTAGCCGTCAGCGAAGACGGCATGCTGGCGATCGGTGAGGCCATGCATCTGAGCCAGTCGCTGGGCTGCGAGCGCAATCTTCTGTGCCCGGAAGATTCGTTCGACTCCCTGGTCAATAACGGCGAGATCAACCTAGCGCGCCGGCACCTTCATGAGTTCGGAATCAAGGGGTATCACGAACTGCGTGCCGCCTGGGCCTGCGAGCGCTATCTGCAGGAAACTGGCTGTCCGGCGCCGGTGATGCAGGGATGCCAAATAGCGGATCCCGCTGGGGATGCCGAAGCACGCCGGATCATTGCCAGGGAGCTGGGGCACGATCGCATTGACGTGGTGGCCGAATACATCGGGGCTCGGCCATGAGCATCGCCCTGTTGTTGAAGCGTGCGCTGCCGGGAGCGAAGGCAAGCATCAATGGGCATATCGATCGGGGCCAGCGGATTGCGGTGGCGATTCAGGAGCGATTCCAGATCAGCGAGCCACACCAGTGGCAGGTGAAACATATGCGCTGGGTGCTGGAGCGATGGGCCGAACCGTTGTCTTCCAGCACTCACTACGATTATTGGCGAACGGCACGGGCCCTGGCATCGGTGCTTGGGCGGTGGCCGGATTGGGAGCCCCATTTGCGCGGGCCATGGTGCCGACGGGGCGTGGGTGGGCGGCCGGCGAAAATTGGTCGAGGCAAAAGGCAACAGACCAAACTGGAATTGTGATCAGAGTCACTGGCAGTGTCGGGTGGCAGTGTCGCGGCGCGGCAGGAGCGGTTGCGACATTCGGACGCCATCAAGATTCTCGGGCAGTTTTTCGGTCACGGTCACAATCGATCACCAGAATATCAACCAACTCCGGAAGTGCCTGCTATCCTGCACCTGCCAAGTGGGTGCATCCGTGTGACCGGCGGCTTTAGGGCTGCGTGCCAAGCCCTTCCATGATCGCTGGTAGCGAAATTGGAGGCCTTGGACGGTGGTCGGCAACCGGCCAGCAGCGGACAGT
>Ga0194037_1001011_pt1 | contig 21096 bp, 18 predicted proteins | sample JunL306m_MetaG_FD_148653 | JGI IMG/M metagenome (GOLD analysis project Ga0194037, IMG submission 148653) | Anoxic zone freshwater microbial communities from boreal shield lake in IISD Experimental Lakes Area, Ontario, Canada - Jun2016-L304-6m | ecosystem: Environmental > Aquatic > Freshwater >...
TTATTATGCCTCCCTACCTGATTCAACGGATCCAACGGTGATCGTTAATGATGCTACGACACAGGCTCAGCGGGCCATCTGGCGCCTGGCCAGTATCGGTGGCTACACGAATCGAGATTTATCATTCGCACTGGATCTTGAAAATAACTGCGTACGTGTAAGCCCCAGCGGCAGTTGCTCTAAATATGCCTCACGAAATGCTGTAACACTGTGGGCATCCACGTGGCTATCGACATTGAATCTGCGTACGGGACGAACGCCCATCCTCTATTCCTATCCCCAGTTCTTGGAAAATGCCATGACCCGAAGTGCCGACCTAAATAAATACCCACTGTGGCTGGCTCATTACGGAATCAATCCCGCAGATCCTTTGGCTCAGCCCGGACAAAAAACTAGCGGCTGTTACGTCCATTCGTGGACGACCGCCAACTGCTCTGTCTCCTGGAGTATGTGGCAATACACCTCATGCGGAATCGCAAGTAAATATGGTGTACCCGGAACACGCCTTGACCTCAGCGTATTTCGAGGAACCCCCAGCACCTTCTTGGATTTAATCAAGGGCACGTGGGTACCCGAGGTTGCCGATCTCATGCCCGTTCAAGAACCTAGTACGACAATTATCAATTCCTCAAGCGCAAGTACGACAAATAAACCCGTTATTTTTAACGTCAGTGTGAATCGCCCATCGGGTAACCCAGTTGTCACAGGGACGGTTTCATTCCTACCTGATCAGCCATTCACTCCACCAGTGCTCTTATTGCAATCTGCGGTGAGGGCATCTAGCGGCAATTGGACGCTCACTGTGAAAGGAATTCCTGCGGGAGAATGGAATGGATCAGTAGTCTTCAAAGATGTCTCTGGGACCCATGCAAAGAGTTCGGCCCCCATCGCGCTAACAATTACCCAGGGGCCCATTCCAACGCCGAAACCAACACCTACCACAACGCCCAAGCCAACACGTTCGCCTGCTCCTGTTGTTGATTCATGCAAAAACCAAATCAGGAACTAACGGAACTCTTATCTTCAAAGACCGCGGCAAGGGCCGCACGTTCTCTGGCAACAATCGCCATGTATTCATCAATCGAGTGTTGTTTTTGCTTCTTGGTCCAACCAAGTATGGGCGTGATAATTTCAGCAATCTGCGCCACCAAGGTTTCCGCGTTTTCCGGAGCCTCAAAAGTTAAACGAGTTCTTCTGGAGATAACATCGTCCACGCTTCGCGCACCTTCATGGCTCACTGCGTAATGAATCTCTGCTTTGATGTAAGGAAAACTTGGATGCAGTTTCTGCGCTAGAGCAGGTTCACCCACAATCAACTCAAGTAATTCGCTTATGAGTGATCCGTAGCGATTGAGCAAATGATCAATTGTTGCAGCACTCAATCCGGATTCACTTTGCAGTGTCGGGATCTGCTGCATAAGCGCCAAGTAACCATCTGCGCCAACGATTGGCAACTTATCGGTCACTGAATTGGGGACCGACCGTTTAAGCTCTTTCGAGGCGATATCAACCGCATCGGTAGCCATGATTCGATAGGTCGTATATTTTCCGCCCGCAATACTGACAAAACCTGGTGAGGGACGATCGACTGTATGTTCGCGCGATAGCTTAGACGTTGATGCACCAGCTTTTCTCGACACGAGTGGTCGAAGGCCGGCATATACGCCAATGATCTCCGATTCACGAATTTTAGGCTTTAATACGCGGTTAGCCTGGTTGAGAATGTATTCAACATCCTCTCGCCCAGCTAGAGGTTCACTGCGCTCACCCACATATTCGGTATCAGTTGTGCCGACAATCCATTCGTTATTCCATGGAATGACAAAAAGTACCGATGTCGGCGTCTTAAGAATGATTCCCGACTGGGAGTTGATTGCCGATTTAGGCAGAACAATATGTACACCCTTACTCATTCGAACTTCATATCCAGCCTTTAGCCCAAACTTTTCATGAAGCTCATCACTCCAAATACCAGCGCACATGATAGTGACCGCGGCCGAAACACTAATTTCCTTACCCGTTTCAGTATCGGTAACAGTTGCGCCCACAATTCGCTTGCCTTCTTTGACTAAGGACTGAGCGCGAACACGTGTTGCGATAACCGCCCCGTGACGAGCAGCGGTTCTGGCCACCATCATCGTATGGCGAGCATCATCAACTTGCGCATCAAAATACTTGATCGCTCCGGTGACGATGTCAGGTCGAAGAGATGGGGCAATCGCCGCAATACTTCTTTGGCTAATGTGCTTATGCCAAGGAAGTGCACGATTGAATCCTCGCAATACGTCATAGAGCGCGAGACCTGCTCCCACATATGTGCGATCTTTAATCTTTTCGTGAAGTGGATAGAGAAAAGCAACAGGTTTGACTAGATGCGGAGCAAGCGAGGTGACAAGTGCTTCGCGCTCTTGGAGCGCCTCGCGAACCAACTTAAAGTTGTATTGCTCGAGATACCTAAGACCCCCATGAATGAGTTTGCTGGATCTGCTAGAAGTTCCGCTCGCAATATCGTTGGCCTCTATAAGCGCCACTCGCAATCCTCGAGAGGCAGCATCCAATGCGGTACCAGCTCCCGTGACCCCGCCGCCAATTACTAGGACATCAAAATTTTGAGTGGCTAGGGCTTGAAGCGCGTTTTCTCGCTGATGTGGATCTAAGCGCGAATTAAACATCTTCTCCCAATTTCTACTGCCTGCCCATTAGGGTAAGAGTAACAGGAGGGGATATATGTCGGCCTACATCGGAAGTCTTGACCAAGGAACAAGCAGTACTCGCTTTATTATCTTTGATCACGACGGAAATATTGTGGCAAGTGCGCAAGAAGAGCACGATCAAATCCTTCCAGAGGCAGGATGGGTAGAGCACGACGCAACGCAAATTTGGCAGCGCTGCCAGGAAGTTATTGTCAAAGCCCTAGAGAATGCGGGGATAACGGCAGGAGATCTCGATGCGATTGGCATCACAAATCAGCGCGAAACTTCTGTGATCTGGGACTCCACGACAGGCGCGCCGCTACACAACGCAATCGTATGGCAGGACATGCGCACGGCAGATTACTGTTCGGCCTTCTCTCCCGAAATACACAACCTGGTGCGGCACAGAACTGGATTGCCCATCGCCCCGTATTTTTCTGCAAGCAAAATCGCATGGATGATCACCAACGTTCCCGAGATCGCTTCGACAATTGAAGCGGGAAATGCCATGTGCGGAACAATCGATTCTTGGATTTTATGGAACCTCTCGGGCGCGACCGATGGTGGAGTACATCTAACCGATGTCACCAATGCTTCTCGGACACTTTTGATGGACCTAGAAACAATGGACTGGGATACCGAACTTCTTTCGATATTTTCTCTCCCTCGTGAGATTTTGCCTGCCATCCGTTCTTCCTCCGAAATCTATGCCTACACAAAATCAGATGGTTTCCTTGGAGCACGTGTTCCCATTGCGGCGATCTTGGGAGATCAACAAGCCGCGATGGTTGGCCAAGTGTGTTTTGATGTCGGTGATTCCAAGACCACCTACGGCACAGGAAACTTCGCACTCATCAACACCGGTCATGAAATTGTTCGATCTCACAATGGACTTCTCTCCACGGTTTTGTATCAATTTGGAGAAGGTCGTGTTACTTATGCTCTGGAAGGGTCAGTTGCGGTCACAGGATCGGCAGTGCAATGGCTACGTGATCAATTAGGAATAATTCAATCAGCAGGTGAAGTTGAGGCTCTGGCTGCAAGCGTTGCAACTACTGAAGGCATCTACTTTGTCCCCGCGTTTTCTGGGCTCTTTGCACCTTATTGGCGAAGTGATGCTCGTGGTGTGATCGTTGGGTTGAGTCGGGCATCAACAAAAGCTCACATTGCCCGAGCAACGCTTGAAGCAATCTGCTACCAAACTAAAGAGATTCTTGACGCGATGATCGCCGATAGTGAGGTAGCACTCACGTACATGCGTGTTGATGGCGGAATCACTGCGAATGATTTATGCATGCAACTTCAAGCTGACATTATGGGAATCACCGTCAAACGTCCCCGGATTATAGAAACCACAGCCATGGGAGCCGCATATGCCGCGGGGTTAGCTGTTGGTTATTGGAGCAGCACTGACGAACTCAGGAATCACTGGAAAGTGGCAAAAGAGTGGGCGCCTTCGACTGATCTCACATCTCGCCAATCTGGATTTCTTGGCTGGAAAAAAGCAATTGAGCGCACACTCAACTGGGTAGAGTAAGTGCACTATGAATGAACCTTTGAAATTGTCCAATGGCATTATCCGCAACAACCGAACGATGTCTGATGGGCGGACAATTCGATATTACGACACTCAGGAACAAGTACGAACAGCGATGGATCAACGGCCCCAGGAAGATCAACCAGGTATTGGTGAACTTCGCCTCGATAGCCTTGTTAATGAATGGGTTGCGATTGCTCCGCACCGCCAGGGTCGCGTCTTCTTGCCACCGAAGGAGTTATGTCCGCTCTGTCCAACCGTCGGTGATCTCCTGACTGAAATTCCTGACTCAACATATGAAGTAGTTGTCTTTGATAACCGCGCACCCTCCTTACGCGCGCCTGATAACGGCTGGGAACTCCCCGACCGAGTGGGACCACAAACCCCAAATGCGCCTGCCGCTGGAAAATGTGAAGTTGTGTGCTTTACCTCCGAGCACGGGAACTCGTTCGCCGATCTTTCCGAACACCAAGTTCGTACCGTTTTAGAAGCTTGGCGCGATCGCACGCGTGAACTTTCACAATTGGATTTCATTGAACAGATATTTCCCTTTGAAAATCGGGGCGAAGAAGTGGGCGTGACACTTTCACACCCACATGGTCAGATCTATGCCTATTCTTTTCTACCATCACGTGTTGAGCGAATGTTGGCTGCTGCACGCAAATATATGGAGGAAACGGGAAGAGTACTTTTTGATGATCTCCTCGCTAGGGAAATCAAAGATGAAGTACGCATCATCGCGCAAAACGATCATTGGATTGCGTACACACCGTTTGCAGCTCGCTATCCCTTTGAAATTCACGTTGCCCCACGAGTTCCTGTTGCTGATATGACTGAACTATCACCACAGGCTTGCGATGCCTTTGCCCCTGTCGCGCTGGAAGTTCTGAAAAGACTTGATGGTGTCTTTGGTATACCTATGGCCTACATCGCAGCTTGGCATCAAGCCCCAGTCCGACAAGGACGCGATCTCTTGAGATTGCACTGGCAAATAACATGCATACGTCGCGCACCAGGTAAATTGAAATATTTAGCCGGTTCTGAATCTGCAATGGGTGCATTTATTATGGATATGCGCCCAGAACAATCTGCTCAGCAACTTCGAGATGTTGTGCTGAAGGCTTAAGTTAAAACCATTTAAGCACCGATAACGCTAGATAACGGGAAGCACTTTAAGCACTTCCACTCCGCCTATATCTCCGAGGATATTGAGCAAATCCGTTGGATCGCTACCTGGGATTGCAACAGTAATGTCGTCATACCCTCGGCCATCTTCACTCTTCATCACCACAAGTCCGCGAATATCTCCCCCAGCAAACCCAATTGCCGAGGCCACTGCGCCGAGTGATCCGGGTCTATCGGGAAGGGAGACATGCAATCTAAATAAAGCCATGTCTCACCTTATCCTGGTCGATTCGAATATGAAATTGTCGTGATATTAGTTTGATGGAGCTGAACCTAGGGTCACCTTGAAGATCTTGGTGGTGCCATCTACAAGTGTTACCCCCACGGAAGTCACAGCGCCAGGGGCGTATGAACGAATGCGAACTATCGCGCTGACTTGATCTGGGATTCGAACTCCATCGATCGTTGTAATGACAGCGCCTGCTGGGATGCCGGCCTTGTCAGCGCCTTCACCTGGACTGAGTTTAAGAATCTTTGCACCGAAGCCCGTGAAGGTGGTATCAAAGAAAACACCTAAGACTGGTCGAGTTGATGATCCAGTAGTAATGATTTCTAAAGCGATTCGCTTCGCTTCGTTAATTGGAATAGAAAATCCAAGACCTATGCTCCCGCTTTGTCCACCTGATGTCAGAGTCGCAATCGCTGAGTTGACACCAACGATGCGACCTTGCGCATCAAGGAGTGCGCCACCTGAGTTACCTGGATTAATAGCAGCATCTGTTTGAATTGCATCGATATAAGACTCGGCTCCAACACTTCCTGTTGTTACGGGACGATTAAGAGCTGAAACAATTCCACTTGTTACGGTACTAGCAAGACCTAGCGGTGAACCAATTGCCACAACCGGATCACCAATACTCAACTGGGAAGAATCACCAAACTGAATAACAGGCAAATTTCCTGTTTGAACTTTAACGACTGCAAGGTCATATGTTGTGTCGCGACCAACAATTGTCGCTAAAGCCAAATTTCCATTATTGAATTCAACGGTGATAGTGCCACCTGCAGCGGCGCTCTCAACAACGTGATTATTTGTCAAAATGTAACTAGAGGTGGCGTTGGATCGGATGATAGATCCTGACCCTGTTCCCGAACCAGTTGCCGTAACGACGTTAATGGAAACCACGCTAGGAGTCACAGCGGCAGCGATGGCTTTCACGCTTATTCCGCCTGTTCCTAAATCTACAAGCGAGCGCGACTTGGTACATGTGCCATTGACTGCCAAAAACATTGCCTGTGTCTTGTTATCAACGCAGGCCTTGATTGCCGCAACAGGGGGTGTAACAGCAGTTGCGATTCCTCCAGCCAATGTGGCCCCAAGAACGAAAGCGACCCCCACTTTGAGTCCAGTGGAACGAGCAAACTTGCTTTTCACGGAAGTCAACGATGCATGCACGAGTGAGTGACCTTTCATAGATGAACTGCGGCTGAGGCTATATCTAGAAACTAGGAATGCAACCCTGATTGCCTGAAAGTTTCCTAAGAGAATTTATTATGGCATTACTTATACGAGAACCACCCACGACCCACTGACTGCGACCTTGATGGAGGAGAGGGGAGTATTGGTAGGCCCCCCAAGCACAGCCGCTGAGTTAAATGGGTCATAGGCAGCGCCATGGCATGGGCAGATCAGCGCTTTATCGGGAGGAGAATATGAAACGGTACAGCCTTGGTGTGTACACACTTCTGAATAAGCAAAGACGCCATTCTTAGTGCGAAAGACGATCGCTGGTTGACCATCGGCGTTAACGAATTCATGGGTTTGACCAACAGGCAGGTCAGCCAATTTGATCAGTTGCTTAGCGCTGGAGGAACCAGTTGAGGTCGAGGCGGTAGAGGTACCTTTTTGTGCGAGGCGACCTAACAACATTGCCGCTATCGCAGCAACTCCGACAGCGCCCACACGAATTGCTCCGCGACGATCGAGTGAGACATCAACCTTGCGACGTTTTCCAACAAGGGTAAGGAAATAAGCCAGCCATAACACCGCGTATGCGGTATCGCTACCTAGGAAATATGGCTTCACATGCCACGTGACGGCAATCCACAATCCCACCGACATGGTGAATCCGACAAATGCTGTCATCGTCGGTGCGATCCAAAGAAGGGTTGCGATGCCGATTGCAAATTCAAGAACCATCACCATTACGCCAATGGCGGTAGAGCGTTCAATCATGTGACGAAAGAGAAATCCCATCGGAGATGAGTGTGAGTAGCCAATCAACTGCTTATTGATGGAAGTACTAGCGGTTTTACCTAGGAAGCCTGGATCGGTGGCTTTGTCCCAACCCCCGTAAATCCAGGTCACGCCCAGCCATAAACGGATTAAGCGCACCGCAGGAGATTGACTTCGCCACGAGGCAACGATGGATCGAATGTGTGTTCGCATTGTTGTCATGCGCGAAAGGATAAAGGTTGAACCTGGGAATTGCTCCCTGACTTGGACTCGAACCAAGAACCTGCCGGTTAACAGCCGGCTGCTCTGCCAATTGAGCTATCAGGGACTACTGCGACGGGCGCAGGCGCAAACTCTAGCGCACCAAGTGCACTGCTTCTAAATCCATGAAACTAGAGCTCCCCCAGCGCTAAATCATGCAAAGTGCGCCGTGTAGCCTCCAAGCGGACGAGTTCGGTGAAAAGCTCGGTGTACTGGGTCTCCTCGGTCACTGGATTGAGGCGTTGAAGGGTTGATTTCACTTCCGCAATTGCTCGGCTCATGGTGACTTCTCGAAGTCGGGCAATTATGGACTCTACATATCTGGCCGATACCTCTCCATCTGAGCGGATCGGCTCAACCGAGAGTTCGGCAATCAGAGACTTCATATTTACATCATCGATGTCATCCATCCGGGCAGAGGAAACATCGTGGTCGTCAATAACCGTTCGTAGTTGTTTGTAGGCCGGATGAGTAAATGCATCGGGTTCGATCTCGCCCCACCCCTTGGCTAAGACAGGCATCTGCAAGCGCGATTTCAATACTTCGCGCTCTAGTGCCAAGCGAGGTTCAGCTGGATTTGGTCGCCAATCTGGATTGGCAACAACCTCACTTTTTTCTACAGGTGCTGAACTCTTGAGTGATCTGGATACAGCAGATGAAACCATCTCGACCTCAACACCTAACCAGCCAGCGAGTAGTCGCGTGTACTCAGGTCGCAACGATTTATCTCGGATCTGGCTCACAAGTGGAGCTGCCGCGTTGAGGGCGTTAACTCTTCCTTCTGCAGTATCGAGTTTATGTTGTTTCAATTCGGTTCGAATCGCAAATTCGAAGAGCGGAACTCTGCGAGCAACCAAATCGCGCAGCGCAAGATCACCTTTTTGTTGTCGAAGATCACATGGGTCAAGCCCATCAGGTTCTACAGCAACAAAAGTTTGGGTGACAAATTTTTGGTCGTCGTTAAATGCGCGAAGTGCCGCTTTCTGCCCCGCGGCATCACCATCAAAAGTAAAGATCACTTCACCGCGAAATGCATCATCATCCATCAAGAGACGTCGCAATATGCGGATGTGATCGGTACCAAAAGCAGTACCGCATGTGGCAACCGCCGTAGGAATGCCCGCTAAATGCGCTGCCATTACATCCGTGTAGCCTTCGACGATGACGGCTTGACGCTTTTTTGCGATCTCTTTCTTGGCAAGATCTAGACCGTACAAAACCTGGCTCTTCTTGTAAATTGGGGTCTCAGGAGTGTTGAGATATTTAGGCCCGCTATCAACGTCATCACTTGCCAATTTACGAGCACCAAATCCAACAACATCCCCAGAAATATCGCGGATTGGCCAGGTCAACCGATTTCGAAAGCGATCAATGGGCCCGCGTTGACCCATTTTAGAAAGACCCGCTACTTCTAATTCTTCGATACTAAATCCTTGTGCCCGCAGATGTTTGGTGAGAGCGTCCCATTCATCGGGTGCGTAGCCCACTTCAAAAGTTGCGCAGGCGGCTCTATCAAAGCCGCGCTTTGTTAAGAGATCCCGACCAAATTGTGCGCCAGGTGATTCATTGAGTTGTGTTTGATAAAACTTCGCAGCGGCGGCATTTGCCGCAATGAGCCTGGAACGTTGTCCTGGTGGTGTGGATGTGCCACTGGAGTTCTCGTCATATCGCAAGGTGTAACCAATGCGATCAGCCAAACGTTCAACAGTTTCCGTAAATGAAAGGTGATCAATCTTCATGACAAATGCAATGACATCTCCACCCACTTGGCATCCGAAGCAATGGAAATATCCCTTGCTCGGAGTTACGTGAAAGGAAGGAGATTTTTCATCATGAAAAGGGCAGAGGCCTTTCTTTTGACCTCCACCGGCGTTCTTAAGTTGCACATAATCGCCAACAATTTCATCGATGGGAGCGCGCTCTCGGATGTAGGCAACATCCTCATCATTTATGCGACCGCTCATAAGTCCCGATCCTACCTAGGAGATCAAGCGAGCATGAAGGGCGTAGGCGCCGGGATCGGTCAGACTAGCAATCTGGTCTATAACTACGCGCAATCTCTGGGCATCAGTTCCTGCACGATGCCAATCCTCGAGAAAAATAGAATCGAGAGTTGTAGGTGCGCTCTCATAAAGAGCTTCCACCAACTGCGAAATAACAACCCTTTGTTTGGCATACCGATCTTGAGCAAAATCAGCGCTGATTAGGTAATGCCCCGCAACAGATTTGAGCAATCCAACTTCGATACGTTGCTCCATCGGGACTTCAAGATCGGCGCTATAGCGAGTCAACCTTCCATCACCATGAATTCTCCGAGTTTCTAACTCAGCTGATAGAACGAATCGTCCGATGAGCTGGCTCGTGAGATCCTTCACGCGAGCAAGTGATTTATGGGTCCCGTCATAAAATGCGGGCCAACATGAAAGTTGCTGCAAGCGCAACAGCGCATCTCGGGCATCAGATTCGCTCACATCTATTCCGTAACTCACGCGCATCACTTGGTGCAAAAGCGGTAAGTCCGACTCAAATTGTGAAATCGAAAGTTGGCCAGCAACGAGTGCGTCTTCTAGGTCATGGACGGAATAAGAAACATCATCCGACCAATCCATAATTTGCGCTTCGATGCAGCGCTTCATGGTTGGAGTAGAGGATCGCATCCACATAAAGATTTCTAAGTCATCTTCGTAGACGCCATACTTTCTGACACCTTCTGATTTACCCCAAGGATATTTAGTCACCGCATCCAGCGATGCACGCGCAAGATTAAGTCCCACTGAGCGCCCATCAGATGACAGCGTCTTTGCCTCAAGCCTTGTTAACAGACGAAAGCTTTGAGCGTTTCCTTCAAATCCTCCGCAACTTTCGGCTAGTAGCGCTAGGGCGCCTTCACCATTGTGGCCAAAGGGCGGATGTCCTAAGTCATGCGACAAGCAAGAAGTATCCAACAAGTCAGGATCAGCGCCCAATGAATCACCAAGTTCGCGACCAATTTGTGCAACCTCTAATGAGTGCGTCAACCGAGTTCGCTGAAAGTCATTTTCACCCGGAACTGCCACTTGCGTTTTTGCTCCAAGTCGTCGGAGTGATGCTGAGTGAATTACGCGGGCGCGATCTCTCATGAATTCTGTTCGTCCTGAACGTTTCGCGGGCTCATAAACAAAGCGTTCTAGATCGCTATCGCTATAGAGGCTCATGCCATTAATGCTATTACTGACCAAGGTGATCACTCACGTGAATTCCTCGGCGCCCCAGCGTCACATATGCCAAATAAGCGCCAGTTTCACGAATTAAATAATGAATGGATGCTTTTCCTAGGGCGTTGGGGCCTGTTCGAACGGGTGAGCAATAGCTTACGGCTCCCATGTCGTTTGCAATCGTCGTAGCCCTGAAGCAGTGATAGGGGTCTGTAACAATCAAAACTGTGTGAATCTTTCTGCGTTTCATCTCTGCAATATAACTTTGCGTGCTGACGAATGTATCGCGTCCTTTTTCAATAGCCATAACTGCTGACTTCTTTATCCCGTGGTCAAGTAACCATGCCTTACTCGATGCTGCTTCAGTCGTGCGATCACCAGGGGCGCCTGCGCCAACAGTAATAATTGCAGTAGCTTCACCCAAATCATAAATTCTCTTAGCCTCTACAAGTCTGGCTTCAAGTGCCTCAGTAGGCACGCCATTGAACTGCGCGGTACCTAGGACAACGATGACATCAGCTTTTGCGATAACCAGGTTGTGCGCGGCGTAATAAGTTTTCACGACAACAAATGTCGGCACGACAAGCACCAGTAAAATGAAGGCGCTGATAATTTTCCGTATAAGTTTAAAACCAAACATATCAGCCGCCCGAAAACGCATCTTCGAGTTCAACATGTGCCAACTCGTCAGGATCCTTGAGCCATCCATCAGGAAGCGTCACCGGACGACCATGGCTCGTGCGACCACGTGGCGAATCACCCACCGCAACGGGATAAGGCTGATCAACCAGTTGATCAAGGAGCTCGCGAAATTCTGCAAGAGTTGAAACCATTCCAAACTGGCGCCGTAGCGAACCTTCCACCCTAAAGCCTTTGAGGTACCACGCCATATGTTTGCGTAAATCGCGGCATCCACGCGCCTCTGATTCAAAATATTCAACAATTAATTGACCATGTCGAAACATGATTTCTCGAACTTCAAAAAGAGTAGGTAAGTGTCTGGTTTCATCCCCAGCAAATGCGGCAACTAAATCAGCGAAGAGCCATGGTCTTCCTAAACATCCACGTCCCACAACAACACCCGCGCACCCCGTTTGCTCCATCATCGCCATTCCATCGGCTCCGCTCCAAATATCACCGTTGCCGAGTACAGGAACACCCGTTGGTTTGAGGTGATCGACAAGGCGTGAAATCGCACTCCAGTCGGATTTTCCTTCGTACATCTGCTGTGCGGTGCGAGCATGCAATGCAACCCAGTTAACTCCCAAGTTGGCCGCAGTTGTTGCCGCCTCCAAATAGGTTTGGTGATCGCTATCAATGCCTACTCGCATTTTAACTGTCACGGGAATTCCAAAAGGTTTTGCTGCTTCAACAGCCGCACCAACGATGGCGGAAAAAAGTCTGCGCTTATACGGAAGAGCAGCTCCACCGCCTTTGCGCGTCACCTTCGGAACGGGGCATCCAAAGTTCATATCAATGTGATCTGCCAAGTTTTCGCGGCCCAACATTGTTACGGCCGCTTTCATCGCATCTGGATCCACGCTGTATAGCTGAACGGATCTTGGCCACTCATCTTTGCCTGGAACGATCATGCGAAGAGTTTCAGGACGTCTTTCGATGAGAGCGCGTGCAGTCACCATCTCGGAAACGAAAAGACCAGCCCCTTGTTCGCGACAGAGCGTTCGAAATGGAGCATTGGTAATGCCCGCCATCGGAGCCAAAACTACGGGAGGACTAATTGCATAATCCCCGCTGGCTAACCGAAGGGTTAAGGGATTTATGACCCGAGCAGTCGTGGCGCTAACCATGCCTCTACTTGATCAAGAGCAATGCGCTCTTGCGCCATGCTGTCGCGATCGCGAATAGTGACTGCTTGATCTTCAAGCGTATCGAAGTCCACAGTTATGCAATAAGGAGTACCAATCTCATCTTGACGGCGATATCGGCGGCCGATGGCGCCCGCATCATCGAAATCGATATTCCAATTCTTGCGTAATTGAGAAGCAAGATCGCGTGCTTTTGGAGATAGATCAGCATTTCGTGACAAGGGCAATACAGCGGCTTTCACTGGCGCAAGGCGATTATCAAGTTTTAATACCGCGCGCTTTTCCATTACGCCTTTGCTGTTAGGTGCTTCATCTTCGGTGAAGGCATCCATCAAGAAAGTTAACGTGCAACGATCAACTCCTGCCGCAGGTTCGATGACATAGGGCGTCCATCGCTCATTGTTCTCTTGGTCAAACCAGGAAAGATCTTTACCTGAAGCCGAAGAGTGGGCCTTCAAGTCAAAATCACCGCGGTTTGCAATGCCCTCAAGCTCGCCCCACTCGGTGCCAGCAAATTCGAATTTGTATTCAATATCTGCAGTCCGCTTTGAGTAATGCGAGAGCTTCTCTTTTGGGTGGTCATAAATGCGAAGGCGCTCTGGATTAATACCAAGATCGGTGTACCAAGCCATGCGAGTGTCAATCCAATATTGATGCCAATCCTCGTCCGTACCAGGCACTACAAAAAATTCCATTTCCATCTGCTCAAATTCACGAGTGCGGAAAATAAAGTTTCCTGGAGTAATCTCATTACGGAAGGATTTGCCAATCTGACCAATCCCAAATGGAGGTTTTTTTCGAGAGGTCGTTGCTACGTTATCAAAATTAATAAAAATTCCTTGCGCTGTCTCTGGTCGTAAATATGCCAGACCTGATTCATCTTCAACTGGCCCAAGGTAGGTTTTTAGTAGACCAGAAAATTGCTTAGGTACCGTGAACTGACCTTTGTTGCCGCACGCTGGACAATTAACTTCAGCGAGTGATTCAGGTTGACGTTTATTCTTTGCAGCAAAAGCTTCTTCAAGGTGATCTGCTCTATAGCGTTTATGGCAGGAAGTACATTCGGTAAGAGGATCAGAGAATGTTGAAACGTGACCAGATGCCTCCCATACTTCGCGCGCCAAAATTACACACGAGTCCAAGCCGACAACATCATCGCGGCCAGTGACCATGGATTTCCACCACTGACGTTTAACGTTATTTTTGAGTTCGATTCCAAGGGGACCGTAATCCCACGAAGCGCGCAATCCGCCGTAAATTTCACTGGAGGGATAAACAAATCCTCGGCGTTTGGCCAAGCTAACAATGGTTTCTAAACGATCATTGGCCACAAAAATCTCCATCCGGCTGGCTGTCGGCGGTGCACAACTGATGTAGTTGCAACCCTTAATTTGTAAGTTTACTGGCTCTGACTATCTTCGTAGGCACCAGGTTCATCAATGGCTTGAGCCAGTAACGGAATCACTTCCATCTTGACTCTCGTCGAACTCAGCGCGCGGCGGTAGGAGCCAACGTTCTGCCATTTCGTCATCAAGACCCACAACGTTGGATCATCCAAATTCTGCCCAGATTCGCCATCGACATATCCAGTACATTCGCTGAGGGCGCTTTGAGCCGCCGCTAATTGAGCCTCAAAATCTGTGGCCAAAGCCAGAGGGACGCTAAAACGGGCGATTGCAAGCATGGCATGAGCCTAGCGGCGAAATAGTGATAATGACAATCATTTTCATTTCTGTTACCGTCCCTTCATGAGTATCGCCCTCCTCTTTGCCGCCCTCACTGTCGGTGCGACGACACTGGGTGGATTTATCGCCCTTCGATCCAAAGATCGCTTTCATTTATTGCTGGGGCTTTCAGCAGGGCTATTACTAGGACTTGTGGCATTTGATCTCCTGCCTGAGGTCTTTAGTGAGAATCACCAAACCTTCGGTGGAGTTCGTGCAATCTCCATAGCGATCGTGGGCGGCTTTCTCCTGTTACATATTTTGGAGCGTCTCTTTGGTTCACACGAACCTGCCGAATCTGACTACGGACACGACCACGAACATCACAATGTGGCGGGCACATTGGGCGCAATTGCAATGGGTGGGCATGTATTTCTTGATGGAGTCGGACTCGGTGTTGCATTTCGCGTAAGCAACGCCTTGGGCATCGCAGTATTTCTCGCAATCGTAGTACACGCTTTTAGCGATGGACTCAATACTGTTTCGCTACTTATTAAGAGCGGACAATGGAGCGAGCGAGCAAAACTCCTTCTTCTCGTTGATGCGGCCGCACGATTATCAGGCACCGCAATCGGCTCATACCTCGCCCTGAACTCTTCATGGCTTTCCCTGTACCTAGCTCTTTTCTCTGGTTTTGTTATTTACCTGGCCACATCTCATATATTGCCTGAGGCCCATTCACGACACCCTTCGAAATGGACTTTGGCAGCAACTGCTGTAGGCGTGGCAATCATGTGGCTCGTGGTGGCTTTTAGTGCGTAAATCTGTAAGCGGTGTACTTACAACCCTGGAACATGTGGGCGGTTTTGCTAGCGCGCAAGAGCTTTACCAACTCATGCACCGAGATGGCGCCAAAATCGGATTGACGACGGTGTACCGATCATTGCAAACATTGGTCGAGGATAAACTCGTCGATATCCTGCGTCGCGAAGATGGCGAGGCGATCTACCGGCTTTGCGGTGAAAGTCATCACCATCACCTGGTCTGTAAAAGTTGTGGCAAGACAGTAGAAATCGAAGGTGGCGCGATCGAGAAGTGGGCTAAAAATATTGCCACAGAAAACGGTTTTCGAGATGTCGGCCATACCGCTGAACTTTTTGGTACCTGCTCTAACTGCTAAGCGCCTTAAAAAGTTTTACGTGTTTTATGGAGTGCTCAACACTTGTTGCGATAGGGATCGAGGAGAATTTAACGATGACCGTTTGGGTAACGGGATCTATCCAAATATATTGTCCATATATACCGACGCAGTAAATCTCCTTATGAGTACCGTTGGTAATCCAAAATTGATTGCGGTATGTCCCACCAGGATGCACCTCCGGCATCGTGTCGGGAATCAAACCTCCTCCCATGGTGTCCAAAAGCCATTCAGGGGTGGCTATTTGATGCTCATTCATCACTCCCCCGTTCAAGATCATCTGTCCAACCAACGCTAAATCCCGGAGCGTCGTTGAGATCCCACCATTTGCGAGCGGGGAACCATAGTCATCCATCGTCATATTTGCAGAAGATTTTGCTCCGAGCGGCTTCCAGATTCGCTCGCTCAATAAGTCAACATATGGCTTGCCTGCTACTTCTTCGAGTAACCACGCCAGCACATCCGTGTTGGCCGAGCAGTATTGAAATTGTGTACCGTGCTGACGCTCTTTTGTAATCAATGGTAAAAAAGCGCGTAGTCCTGCAGGGTCATCGTCCTTGCCACTTCGCCAGCCGGCGACACGATCGATAACTTGAATCTCGGAATCGGGGTCATGGTATTCCTCGGAGAATTTAACCCCGGCACACATGTCGAGAACATTTTGAACCGTGGCATCGGAATATCCTGAGTCCCTCATTTTGGGCAAGTAATATCCGACACTCTTCGCCGGATCAATTAATCCTTCACTAATGAACTGACCCAGAAGAATTCCCAAGATGGATTTAGAAACTGATTGCAGCAAATGTCGAGTCTCTCGGGTCATTCCATTGAGGTACTTTTCATAAACTATTCGGCCTTCTTTGATAACCAAAAGCCCATCGGTAGATAAATCAAGAAGCTCTTCAAGAATCTCATCTCTTTCTATGAGCGCCTCTGGCCATACATGTGGATTCGGGCTGGGCAAAATTTCATCGGTCGGCATGAACTCTGCGACATGTTGCAGCGCCCACCTATTAAGAGGTCCCTCTTGCCAAAGGTCCCACTCTTCTTGCGAAAGTTGCCGAGGTGGATTCTTAGGAAAACTGATCATGCTTTTCCAAATCGGCGATCACGTTTTGCATATTCCTCGATGGCACGCCATAAGACCTTCCGATCCACATCAGGCCAGAGAACATCCATAAATACGAATTCTGCGTAGACCGATTGCCATGGCAAGAAATTGCTGGTGCGCATCTCCCCCGAAGACCTCAAGAACAAATCAACATCTCTCATCAAAGGCTCATCGAGATATCTGGCGAATACTTTCTCGGTAATGGAATCGGCCTTAATCTTTCCGCGTTTTACATCCTTGGCCAGAGCCGTTGCTGCATCAACGATTTCTGAACGACCACCGTAGTTGACGCACATATTGAGCGTGAGAACTTTGTTCTTCGCGGTTAGTTCCTCCGCTATTTCAAGCTCTTTGCGAACGCTCACCCACAACTTATTGGGGCGGCCAACCCATCGCACACGTACGCCTAAGTCATTCATCTCATCGCGCCTGCGTCGTATGACATCGCGATTAAAGCCCATCAGAAACTTCACTTCTTCAGGTGATCTTCGCCAATTCTCCGTTGAAAATGCATACGTGCTAATTTCTTTGACACCTATTTCTATTGCACCTTCGACAACATCAAAAAGTGCGGCTTCCCCAGCTTCATGTCCTGCGGTACGTGGCAATCCGCGCTCTTTTGCCCAACGCCCATTCCCATCCATAACAATTGCAACATGCGCAGGAATCAATTCCTTGGCAATCCGGGGCATACTCATGCGCGCTCCACAAGAGGAAGACTACGAAGCCCTCGCTCTAAGTGCCACTGCAAATATGCGGCGATCAGTCCGCTTGCCTCACGTTGATGTTTGCGTTCGCTGGAATCGGCTAACTCCCAATCGGCGCTGATCAACGCGCCCATAAGTGCCAATGTTTCTGGGGCAGGTGTTGCACATGCTGAAGGTCGACAGTCCAAACAAACACTTCCGCCACCTACCAGAGAGAAGTAGCGATGCGGCCCAGGCTTTTCGCACCTGGAGCAGATCGTCATGGATGGCGCATATCCGCCGATTGAGAGAGATCGCAAGAGGAATGCATCAAGGATCATGGAGGGATCGTGACGATTTTCTGCAAGAGCGCGAAGACCACCAACAACAAGTTGAAACTCTTGCAGGGCAGGTTCGTGCTCTTGTGAAGTAAATCGTTCGGCAGTTTCCAAGATGGCTGATGCAATCGTCCAACGTTGGTAATCGTTCGAGACCGCTTCTCCATAATTCATGATCGCTTCAACCTGTGTCACCGTGTCAAAAGTCTTTCCAACATAGAGTTGAACATCAATATGACTACCTGGTTCCAGGCGAGCACCAAATTTGGATTTCGTACGACGCACGCCCTTTGCCACGCCTCGGATTCGCCCATGCTCTCGAGTCAAAAGGGTGACGATGCGGTCTGCCTCACCCAACTTCTGAGTGCGCAAGACAACTGCCTCATCGCGGTAAAGACTCATGCTCTTACCGTAATGGGAGCAACTAGCGAATGGCGCGATTTATCGCAGAGACAACAGCTTTTAGTGAGGCTGTGGTTGTATTGGGATCGATACCAACACCCCAGAAGACTTCACCATCGATCGCGCATTCCAGATAGGCAGCGGCGCTAGCATCCCCACCGGCCGAAAGTGCGTGCTCGTAATAGTCCAGAACGCGCACATCAACTCCATAATCTTGCAAGATCTTACAAAATGCAGCGATGGGACCATTTCCATGACCGTTAAGTTCCTGAATTTCACCGCGGTCGGAAAGTGAAACGCTCAAGAACACATCTTCATCAAGGACTGAGGTTTGGGATAATCCCTTAAGTCTAAATCTGCCCCAAGGAGCAGATTGTGTCGGCAAGTATTCATCTTCAAATATTCGCCACATCGATTCAGGAAGAACTTCTCCGCCATCAGCATCCGTTTTCGCCTGAACAACTTTGCTAAATTCAATCTGCAAACGCCGTGGAAGATCCAGGTGATGCTCGTTCTTCATCATGTATGCGACGCCGCCTTTACCGGATTGGCTATTGACGCGGATGACTGCCTCGTATGACCGACCGATATCTTTTGGATCAATCGGCAAATACGGAACGGCCCACGTGAATTCATCAATAGGGACACCGGCCACTTTGGCATCATTGGCCATGTGATCCAGGCCTTTTTTAATGGCATCTTGATGCGAACCTGAAAATGCAGTGAACACTAAATCACCGCCATATGGATGACGCTCTGGCACCCGAAGTTGATTTGCATATTCAACTGTACGACGGATGTCATCGATAGTAGAGAAATCAATCATCGGATCAATGCCATGACTCACCAAGTTCATGCCAAGTGTGACAAGGCAAACATTTCCCGTGCGCTCTCCATTTCCAAAGAGAGTTCCCTCAATGCGGTCGGCACCGGCAAGGTATCCAAGTTCGGCGGCGGCAACACCCGTTCCGCGATCATTGTGCGGATGCAATGAAACAACGACACTGTCTCGATTATTGAGGTGACGACACATCCACTCAATGGAGTCGGCATAAATATTGGGAGTCGCCATCTCGACCGTTGCGGGCAAGTTCATGATCGTCTTCCATGAGGGGGTCGGCTTCCAGACATCATTCACGGCGTTGCATACCTCGAGGGCATATTCCATTTCAGTGCCCGTGTACGACTCCGGTGAATATTCGAAAGAGACGGCAGTACCTGGAACGGTGTCGATAAGAGCTAAACACAATTCCGCACCATCCGTGGCAATTTTCTTGATGCCATCTTTATCTTGGCCAAACACAACGCGACGTTGCAACGTTGAGGTGGAGTTATATAAATGAACGATGGCTTGTTTGGATCCTTTTATGGATTCATACGTACGACAAATTAATGGTTCGCGCGCTTGGGTAAGCACTTGAATGACAACATCGTCAGGAATCAAATCTTCTTCAATAATCTTTCGGACAAAGTCAAAATCTGTCTGACTTGCACTAGGAAATCCCACTTCGATCTCTTTGTACCCCATCGCAACGAGCAACTTGAACATCGCCAATTTTCGCGGGGTATCCATCGGATCAATGAGCGCCTGATTGCCATCACGAAGATCTACCGAACACCACTTCGGTGCATGGGTCATCTTCCTGTCGGGCCAGGTGCGATCGGGAAGGTCCACGGGGATAAATGATGAGTAGCGGCCATAGGGCATCGGACTCGGTGATTGCTTTGGATAATTCATTTGTTGCTCCTTAAATTTCGCGGGGGTTTGGGTGTTACCGGTATGTCAAAACCCCGCGACGAGGGGACCGGTTATAGGACCCCGCCACGGCAGCGAAGGAGGAGGCTGCGTAGTTTCATAGGTTCAGGGTAGCCGTTTGTCTTACTTCTGAGCAAACGCCCCAATTCTTAGCGAAGTGAGGCTGCGATATCGCGCATAAATACCAGTATCCGAGTATCGAGTTCATCATCCGATGCCACGGGCTGACACGACATTTTGATGATCACCGTATCGCTGGCGGGATCCACATAAATCCACTGCCCATGAATTCCGATCGCGCAATATGCACCGTCTCCATCGGAATACCACTTGTTGCGATAGCGGCCATGGCCAAAGAGGGTCTCGAAATCACCGACATTCCATGCAGAAGAATTACCGTTTTCTCTAATGTCACGAATCCATTTTTCAGGCACGATCTGTTGGCCGTTTGCGTGACCGGAGTTTCGAAAGAGCTCCCCGAGCAACGCAAGATCATGGGCGGTGCATGCGATTCCGCCTGCAGTTCGTGATTGCCCCACTCCATCTACAGTCACCGTGGCGCGCTGAGCGCCTAGTGGCTTCCACAATAATTCTGAGAGCAGCGTTGGAAATCTCGTCTCTGAGACTTTTTCCAAAATCATTCCTAGGACATCGGTGTTTGGAGACTGATAGGCAAAGACTTTTCCGTGGTCACCAGCTGCCTTGGGTAAAGTAAAAAGAAAATCTCCGAGATTTTCGCGCGGCAATAACTCATCACTCGATGGTGGCATGAAAAGCATTGCTCTGCGATAGCGCGCATATACGCCCGCTTTAAGCGTGTAATCCTCAATGAATTCAACGCTCACCAACATATCCAAAACTTCTTGGATGGTGGCATCTTCGTACGCGCTGCCTCTGGCCTTGGGTAAATAATGCGCAACTGCTTTTGTTAAATCTAGGCCAAATCTGTCAATCACAATTCCCGTGAGCAGCGCAGTGATTGATTTGCTGACTGAGAAAACCAGATGTCGAGTGTTGTGATTCATCGGAGTCCGGAAGTACTCGCTGATGAGCTTGCCTTTGTTGACCA
>Ga0194037_1001012_pt1 | contig 21060 bp, 15 predicted proteins | sample JunL306m_MetaG_FD_148653 | JGI IMG/M metagenome (GOLD analysis project Ga0194037, IMG submission 148653) | Anoxic zone freshwater microbial communities from boreal shield lake in IISD Experimental Lakes Area, Ontario, Canada - Jun2016-L304-6m | ecosystem: Environmental > Aquatic > Freshwater >...
GCCGAAAAACTGGCTGAGCGACCCCTGAAATTATCATCTGAGTAAATGGTCACGGTATATCCAGTAGGAATATGCAAAGATGATAAAACATCATTGCCAATACCCAACTGATAGGCCCGGTAGCTTCCAGCAGGCAGGGTGGCACTAGCCCCCTTTAAATAACAATCTGCAAAGATCACTACCTGATTTTCCAAATTGGGATTAACACTGGCGGATACCGGTAATGGGTGTTTGTTTGATTTTGAATGACCCGGGTCTTTCGCTGAAACAGCAATAAACACTAATGGAGTCATTAAAACCATCAGAATTTTTTTCATAAAGTTTAAATTTTTAGTGTAAAGGATTTAAACTGTAAAATTAGATATAAATAATTGAGAATTCTAGAAAAAAGCTTATATTTCTATTAGAAATAAATCACTGTTTTTATTACCCTCCAGTTTAATTAGCAATGATTATATCCTCAACAGAATATCTTCTTTTAATTCCAATATTATTTGATAAAAATCAGTGTAATCAATGATTTTAATCACTTTTACAATATCCATATCCTTTTACTTTTATAGTACTAACCTATCCAAATGGCCAAACAAAATGGATATCTATTTTAAATCTTCACAAGATAAAAACTCCAAATTATGCTAACAGAAACACAACAGCAACCGCTTCTTACAGAAGCCAATGTATGGATCGAAAAGCTTGTTCCCTATGTACACAACATCAATGACCTGAAGAATAAATTTTATAAATGGGCAGCCGGGAAATCCGACCATGATGTATTGGTTCAAATTGAACATTATCATAACCAGTTTCATATTCAACTGATCAATCTGCACGACCTCAAACATGCCATCCGGCTGCATATGAAAGAAGTGAATTTTAATACCAATACGGACCATTCCGCCAATCATGCACAACTGGACGAACAATTTAATTTTTTAGTAAAAGATCTCGACCAGCTGATCGCCGATTTCAACAAATTCATTGCTGAGAATTAGTCTTAATTTTTTATCAGACTACCTCCTCGGTAAATTTATCTGACATCATTAAAACTTATTTTATGGAATCTTTTGATACCAGTCATGTTAAAAACATTGCGCTGCTAGGCCATGCCGGCAGCGGAAAAACAACGCTCGCAGAATCTATGATATTCGAAGCTGGCCTGATCGACCGTATGGGAAAAGTCTCGGAAGGGACCACCATGAGCGATTACCACGATCTGGAAAAACAGCGTGGCAATTCCATCTTCAGTAGCCTGCTGCATACCAAATGGGAAGGATACAAGATCAATATCATTGACACTCCGGGTTATGACGATTTTGTAGGCGAAGTGATCAGTGCATTGCGTGTAGCCGATACCGGCTTATTGTTGTTAAATGCTGCTGTGGGTGTTGAAGTGGGTGCAGACCTGATCTGGGACTACACCGAAAAATTCAGGACCCCCATGATCTTTGTGGTAAATCAGTTAGATCATGAATCAGCCGATTATGACAAAACCCTGCAAGAGGCAAAAAGCCATTTTGGAACCAATGTGGTTGCAATACAATACCCGCTTAATCCGGGCCCATCATTTAATGCCATCATTGATATTCTGCATATGGTGATGTACCAGCAGAATGATGGTAAAACAATAGAACTTCCCATTCCCGACAGCGAAAGAGAACGTGCTGATGCCATGCACAAGGAATTGATTGAAGTAGTGGCCAGCAACGACGAGGAATTGATGGAAAAATATTTCGAACTGGGCGAATTGAGCGAAGAAGACCTCAAACATGGTATCAAAAAAGCCATGATCCACCACGACCTGTTTCCCCTTTTCTGTACCTCAGCAAAGAACAATATCGGCAGCAGTCGCCTGATGGGATTCATCGATGTGGTTTGCCCCAGTGCTAATGAAATGCCTCCGCAACAAACCATTGCCGGAGATAGTCTTATCTGCGATGCAAAAGGGCCTGCCTGCATCTTTGTCTTTAAAGTGATCGCCGAGCCGCATGTTGGTGAACTCAGTCTGTTTAAAGTATACAGCGGTACCATCAAGGCTGGTATGGAACTTGTAAATGAAAATACCGGTTCGGTTGAAAAACTAAACCAGCTTTTACTGATCGAAGGCCATAACCGCATCAATGTAAATGAACTGGTGGCAGGTGATATCGGCGCCACGCTGAAGTTGAAAAATACCCATGTAAATAATACCCTTCACGAAAAAGGCAAGAACCTGGAATTGCCAAAGATCGTTTTCCCTACTTCCAACATGACGGTGTATATTGAAACCATCAAAAAAGGAGAAGAAGAAAAATTATCTCAGGCACTGCATAGTATTCGTGAAGAAGATGATACCGTATTGATAGAAGTTTCATCTGAGTTGAAGCAAACCCTTATCCATTGTCAGGGTGAATTACACCTGGCCATCATCAAATGGAAGATAGAACACCAGCATAAGGTGGAAGTGGTATTTGGTCAACCCCGTATCCCCTACCGTGAAACGATCCGGAAAATGGCAGAATCCAATTACCGTCACAAAAAACAAAGTGGAGGCAGTGGTCAGTTTGCTGAAGTATATCTTCGGATTGAACCCTGGCACGAAGGCATGCCCGATCCGGCAGGACTAAATGTAAGAGGCCGAGAAGAACACAAACTCGACTGGGGTGGGAAACTGGTATTTTTCAATTGCATCGTTGGAGGTGCTATTGAAAATAGATTCCTCCCTTCGATCATGAAAGGTGTGATGGAAAAAATGCATACCGGCCCGCTTACCGGATCTTATGTTAGAGACGTACGGGTAAGCGTATACGATGGTAAGATGCACCCGGTAGACTCCAATGATATCTCTTTCAAAATAGCCGGATTACAGGCTTTCAGACAGGCTTTCAACAATGCCGACCCGCAATTGCTGGAACCGGTATACCTGCTGGAAGTGACCTGCCTGGATGACCAGACCGGAGCCGTGATCAATGACCTGCAAACCAGAAGGGGTATCGTAGAATCGATCAAAACCGAAGGACATTTTCAGAAAGTAAGTGCCTATGTGCCGCTCGCTGAAATGCATGGCTACTCCTCTTCTCTCCGGTCATTTACTAAGGGCAGGGCTAAATTCGCACTCAACTTCCACGAATATGTGGCCGTGCCTTTTGAATTGCAGAAAACACTGATCGATGAGTATAAGAAACACAATAAAGACGATGATTAAATTACTGATAAAACCTTTATTGTAAAGCATAAAAATAAAGAGCCGGTATGATCCTGATTCATACCGGCTCTTTTATAAATTAAGTCTGCTTATCCTTCTGCTTTTGAATCATCACTAGTATGCCCAGGCCTGAACAACTTATCTAATTTCCATTTATCCCAATGCTGGGGCAGCAATAATAAAGCCGCTAATAGTATAGCCCTTGGAAATACATGCTGAAGGTCCCAGATCGGTTCCTGTATGCCATGCCCAATAGACACCAATAGCAGGTCTAGCGCCAGCAAATACATAGCCTGCTTCTTAAATAACCCTAATATCAGCAGGAAGCCTGCGATCATTTCCACATAAGAAGTAAAATAAAGTGTAGTGAATAATGCCCATTTAGGCAACAATAGCTCATAGGCCGAAAAGAACATTTCGTATAATTTCCCCAGCCCGATGGTAAATATTTTACCATAGCCCTGCAAAAAAAATATGGTTCCCAACAAAGCCCTGATAAATAATATGCCGGCTGCTTTCTGTTGTTTATGATAATACATAGATATCGATTAGAGGCACAAAATTACCAAATAATACACAAGTTATGGCAAGCAATAACAGCCATTTTTATATTATACGGAAGCTAAAAAGAAAGTAGTAGAGAAATTATTCAAACAATAAGTAGAGCCCTGCAAATACAACCAAAATAGCAATGGATGTTAACCCGAAGAGGAAAAAATTATACATTTCGGGTACCGGGTTTGTTAAACTCAACATCAGACTTATAAAACCCAGTAAAGCACCTCCTGCGAGGCAGCAAAACCCAGAAAATTGTTTTTTCCCGTTACAGATCTTCCTGAATTCTTTCAGGTATTCAGAAATGGTAAGCGGGTCAAAACCTTTTGCCCTTAGGTCCTCTTCAATAAAAATGGGTGTTGATTTAGCAGTGATCCACTGTTGAATCAAGGCGGTATTCAATACAATACTGTCTGACATAGCAAGCATTTTTATAGTAACCAATCCGTTATCAGCAATTAAAATAAACAGATTTTTTTAAAAAGAAAAATATTGACCCTAATTTTTTCACAGATGAGTACCCAATCTGCGCTATATTTATTAACAATTTAAGGATCATGCGATACTTGCTACTGGCTTCCTTTCTTTTCTCTTTACCCTGTATGGGGCAACAGGCAGATACCCTGAACGGCTTTGAGAAAAAGATCGCAGGAGAAGACATCAATTATTTTTCTCCGCTCCACCAATTTGCACCCACGGCCTTGCTTACCCGCTGTAATGGTGAAATGCCCATCAGTTGGGAAGCACCCACCTATCCCGGTCCACTGCAAAAAGTGACCTATGAATTACTCATTGGACATTCCACCGGCACCAGTTCGGCCAACCGGAATTTTGATATTTCCCTGAATGGAACCTACCTATTTACCATTCAAACCCCGATGAAACAAACCGGGCACTATCAGATTTCCAACAGCAATATGACCGATGCTAAATTTTTATTCATCCATCAGCAATACGATGTCAATGGCGATGGTTTTGGCAACCTATACATTACCGTACCAGCTGAAAAAGTAAGCCAGCAGGCCATTTTCAGCATCAGGGGTAAAGCAGAAGATAGTCGCGACTGGCTGATGGTATTCCAATACCATAAAGGATTGAAGGTGATGGCCATTCCCACCAACCTGGTGATCAGGAAAGAAAATAAACGACAGCTTAACCTTTATCTCAATAATCCATATTCGGGGAACACTGCATTTGAATTGCATACCCGAGGAGGTAATTTTAATTTTGTAATTCAATATGGATACAACAAACTGAGCATTCCGGCTTATGACCCAACGATCACCGGTACCGATACCCTGCTATGTATCATCAACCACAGCGACAGTATCCGATATCCCATAATATTGAAACCGATCGCCAACTATGTCTTCAACATCATCCACCACTCGCATAACGATATCGGGTATTCGAATATTCAACCTGAAGTGGAAGCGATACAGAACCGTAACATCAGTGATGCCATTCGCTGGATCAAACAACCACACAGAAATTCAGAAAAACCCTATTGGCATATTGAATCGCTGTGGGCAGTTGAAAATTATCTGAAACAGGCCAACCCTGCCCAGGTAAAGGATTTCATCAATGCGGTTCAGTCGGGCCAATTGGTACTCTCTGCTAATTACGCCAATATCCTCAGCGGAAACTGCCAGCCGGAAGAGCAGGATTGGGTACTGGAATATGCTCGTCAGTTGGAAAAAAAATATGGTTTCAAAATCAACAATGCCATGATCACCGATATTCCGGGGATCAGCCAGTCGGCACTACAGTCGTATGTAAACAATGATATCCCCTATCTATCGCTGGGTCCCAATTATGTTGCCTCACATCCTGATATGGGCGACAGGATCGGTCAGGTACTGAAAGAACAGGGCGACAAAGTATTTTATTGGGTGCCCAACAAGCAATCGAAAAAAAAATTACTGGTATGGACTGCAGGCCGTGGCTATTCGCTGTTTCATGGCATCACCGATCAGGAAAAACAAGCTTCCTGGGAACAGCGGATCTCTGATTATTGTAATGACCTGCTGGAAAAAGGATACCCTTATGATATGGTGCAACTGAGGTATACCAAAAATGCAGATAATGGTCCCGTAGACAGTACACTTACTGATTTTGTGGCCAACTGGAATGATCGTTACTCCACCCCTCAATTAAAAATTGCTTCCCTGGATCAGTTGTTCAGGAGTTTTGAAAACAAATACCAAAGCAAGATCCCGGTACTCACGGGCGAAATATCACCCTATTGGGAAGACGGGGCTTACTCCTCGGCCTTGGAAGAAATGAGGATACGTAAGCTGGTACGGAAAACGATTGCGCTTGAAAAATTTGCCCGGGTAAAAAACTATTCCCTCCTTGTACGATCAGCTTTTTATCAGCTCCATCGAAATATTGTAATGTTTCAGGAACATACCTGGGGTTCCTGGAGCAGCATCTCCGATCCGGAAAGCGCTTTTACCCAAACGCAGTGGAATTATAAGAAAGCCTTTATTGACAGTGCAGCATATTATTATCAGCAGTTGGCTGGAATGCTTCACTATACTGAATTACAACCACTCAAAAAATATACGGCGGACGCCCCAATCAGTGATTTTACCGTGGATGAAAAAAATGGAGGCTTAAAAACGATCAATGTGTCGGGTGACAATATTGTTTCGGATACATCCCGCTTCAAATTTTTTGAACCAGTATATGCACTGGGCATCAATCCGATGGTAATGCATGAATGCCAGTCGGTACAAATAGAAAAACTGGAAGATGATGCCTCCAAAAAGGTCTTTCGCACGTATGCAACGCTGCCTTCAATGAAAAACCTGGTCATAACATATACCTTACAAAAGAAAGAGGGTGTGCTGATCTGTCATTATTCCTTTGATAAATTAAGGGTGAAAGAAAAGGAATCTTTCCATATTGCCTTCCCATTTAATTTTGATGCACCTGCTATTGAGTATGGAACTGCGTCTAATCATGTCCGATATAATATCGACCAATTGCCCGGCTCCAACAAGGAATTCATCTGTGTAGAAGAACAAGTGAATATCCTGTCAAGACCACTGAATGCTAAGATTTCATCACCTGATCTATGCCTGTATGAAGTAGGCAATATCATCAACGAGAACAGAACAAATGAAGTGAAACAGTGGAAATCGGTGAATACAAATACTTCCACCCTATTCCTATATGTATTCAATAATTACTGGCATACCAATTACAAAGCGTATCAGGAGGGACATGTTGAATTTGATATTGAACTTTCATTCGATCATACCATAAAATAAATTTCCCGAATGCATAGATTCAGGAAATCAGGTTATCAAAAACAATTTGAAATTATAAGCGGGTCTTAAAATCAAGTCCGAATTTACGCAAGGCATCAAGGGCAATTTCATAACCTGCATCCGCATGCCTGATCACACCCATACCCGGATCATTGCGCAAAACCCTTGCTATTCGTGCAGCAGCTTCCTCCGTACCATCAGCCACAATCACCATACCCGCATGGATACTGTATCCCATGCCTACCCCGCCACCATGATGTAACGAAACCCAGCTGGCCCCACCGGCAGTATTCACCAGTGCATTCAGGATGGGCCAGTCGGCTACAGCATCACTGCCATCTAGCATGCCTTCTGTTTCGCGGTTCGGACTGGCAACTGATCCGGTATCCAGGTGATCTCGACCGATCACGATCGGTGCCTTAACTTTTCCGGTGCGCACCAGTTCATTGAAGGCCAATCCTGCCTTTTCCCGATCCCCCTGACCGATCCAGCAAATGCGGGCGGGCAGTCCCTGAAAAGCGATCTTCTCCTGAGCCATCTTCATCCAGCGATGCAAACCCTTATCATTTGGAAATAAATTAAGGATAACCTCATCGGTTACCCGAATATCTTCAGGGTCGCCGCTAAGCGCCGCCCACCTGAATGGTCCTTTACCCTCACAAAACAATGGACGAATATAGGCTGGAACAAATCCAGGAAAATCGAAACAACGTTTTGGCACAATAGATTTTTCTGCACCCAGTAATTTCAATGATGCTGCTTCCTGTGGATGCGTCATTTCATATTCCTGTGCCCTGGCCCTGATATTGTTGCCATAATCGAAGGTAATGGCACCCATATCCATCAGTTGTACCATCAGTTGAACATGCAGGTACATGCTTTCATAACTACGGGCAATATATGCATCCGGATCTTCGGTACGCAGTATATTGGCTTGTTCATTATTCAATGTATGCGGGATATATCCTATCAAAGGATCATGCGCGCTGGTTTGATCGGATAAGGTATCCGGAACCACTTTTCTTTCCACTAAGCGCTGCAGTAAGTGAACCGCATTGCATAATACGCCGATCGATAATGCCTCTCCATTTTGCTTGGCTTCCAGAGCACGGTCAATGGCCGCATCAATATCAGTAATTTTAATATCGAGGTATCGGGTTTCGATGCGTTTATCGATCCGCCATTCTTCCACCTCAGCGATCAGTGCAACCCCTTCATTCATGGTAATGGCCAGCGGCTGTGCGCCACCCATGCCTCCCAGTCCGGCCGTAACATTCAATGTACCCTTCAAGGTTCCTTTAAAATCCTTATCTGCAGCAGCGGCATAGGTTTCATAAGTACCCTGAACGATACCCTGGCTTCCGATATAGATCCAACTGCCGGCGGTCATTTGACCGTACATCATCAATCCTTTCTTTTCAAGTTCATCAAAATGTTCCCAGGTTGCCCATTTAGGCACCAGTTGTGAATTGCTGATCAATACCCTTGGAGCATCTTTATGAGTAGCGAGTATGGCCACGGGTTTTCCACTCTGTATCAGCAATGTTTCATCATTGCCCAGGTCTTTTAATGCGGAAAGGATCAGGTCAAGACTTTCAAAATTCCGGGCGGCCTTTCCCCTGCCACCGTATACGATGAGGTCATCTGGACGTTCGGCTACTTCTGGATCCAGATTATTCAAAAGCATCCGATAGGCCGCTTCCTGGATCCATCCTTTGCAATGCAATTGAGTTCCTGTGGGCGTTTTATATTTTATTGCGTCGTAATGACGTTGGGTAACTTGCATACTACTGATTTAAATATTGGTCATGGAAGATTTTATACATTCGGTAGAACCGGAATCATAAATGCGCTTATCTTCTGCAAATTTCCTGAAATTTTCTCAGAAACATACTGCTAGCGAGAAATTAAATACCCGCTAGCTAACTGATCATTTCTACCTGATCTGATCATTAATAGAAAAATCGTGTTTCTGATAAACCAAACGGTTATGAATCTCAAAAAACATAAAGTATCTTTATTGAAGCAAAATTATACCCTACCAAAAACAGTGGGTATGTAACTGGTAATAGGGAAATATCGATCCATTTTAATTGCCCTTAATAACTTGAAATTTCTCTATTCGTGGACAAGGAGCATAAAAAGGTAATCTTATGTAGTTAATTAGATTATATACAAAACAAAATATACATAAACCAATGCCCGGGTTACACAATATGCTTGTTATTCAAACTGCTTATAAGACGATAAACGTCAGGATAAATGATATCATTTATTTAGAAGAAAGCGGGGCATACATTATACTACATACTACCAAAGCCAAAATCAGAATCCCCCACCATAAAAATTTTATTGAAGACAAACTTCCAACCAACCAGTTTTCCAGGATCCACAAATCATTTATCGTATCCGTAAATTTTCTGGATTCAATTGAAAAAAGCTGGGTAAAGATTGGACAAAAAGAATTACCAATTGGAGATTCGTATAAAGATAGTTTTCAGCAATTTGTGGATGCTAATTTCAAAAAAATATAGCGATATCTGTATCGAGTCTGATCAACTGATCGAAAAATCTTCAAACCCCTCACTCAATTTCATTCCCTTATCTCGGGCAAATGCATTTACCTGTTCAACAAAAGAAAAATCACGGATGATCTGGGTAATGGCATTGATATCATTGGCGAAAATCCTGTCTTCCTCAGCAAATCCCACAAACCGGCGCACATAATCATGAGCCGATTCCAGGATGGCACTGCTTTTCAAAGGCGCCCTGAATTCGATGGCCTGACAAGCACTCATTAATTCAATGGCCATGATAAATTCCAGGTTATCGAGTACGCGATTCAATTTCCTGCCACTGATGCTACCCATGCTCACATGATCTTCTTGTCCGAGTGAAGTAGGAATACTATCTGCACTGGCCGGAAAGCAAAGTGTTTTATTTTCTGTTACCAATGCAGCGGTAGTATATTGAGGGATCATGAAGCCACTGTTAAGTCCTACATCCTTCATCAGCAACATAGGCAATCCCCATTTTCCTTCTAGTAATAGATAACACCTGCGATCAGAAATATTTCCAATCTCCGCGGCAGCAAAACAATTATAATCGAGGGCAAGTGCCAGGGGTTGTCCATGAAAATTACCGCCACTGATGGTATCATCGGCACCAAAAACAATTGGATTATCGGTAACGGAATTTAGTTCAATGCTGGTGAGCGACTTCAGGTGCAGCCAGGCATTTCTTGAAGCGCCATGAACCTGCGGCATACATCGCAAGCTATATGGATCCTGTACACGACCACAATCCAAATGACTATCCATGATCGCTGAATCACTGAGCAAATGGCGCAATCGTTTTGCCACAAGTTGATTACCGGCATAGGGCCTGAGTTGGTGTAACCGTTCGTCAAACGGAGCTTTTGTACCGGTAAGTGCTTCTAAACTCATGGCACCGATGATATCCGCTGCTTCCAAACAATTGTGCATTCTTTGTACGGCCTTTACCGCAAATGAAAGAATGAATTGTGTTCCATTGATCAATGCCAGTCCTTCTTTTGGTCCAAGCGTAATAGGACCTACCTTTTCCTGTTGAAAGACTTCGGCAGTAGGCCTAAGTTTTCCCTTGTAGTAACAAGACCCCAAACCGATCAGCGGTAAAAATAAATGTGATAATGGTGCAAGGTCGCCACTGGCGCCTACACTACCCTTTTCGGGCACCACAGGAATGATGTTATGCTCAATATGCCAGATGATGCGTTGCAAGGTACTGAGCTGCGCACCCGAATAACCCTGGGCCAGTGCATGTACTTTGGTGATCATCATTAATTTGGCGATCTCTTCACTAACGGGGTCGCCTACCCCAACACTATGACTTTGTAAGATCTTATGTTGTAATGTAATGGTGTCCGCATCCGAGATCTTTGTATTGGCCAGGATACCGAATCCGGTATTGATCCCATATACTGTTTTATGATCGGCTACGATCTGTTTCACACAATCACTAGAAGCATTGATCCTGCTCACAGCAGATTCATTTAATATTCCTTGTGTGGTACCTGAAGCAATATCGAGTACCGTTTTAATGGTAAGCGTATCTATTCCGTAGTTAAAAATGGATGGCATACAGTAAGCAATTATGTTGATCGTGATTTTTTATTTATCTTGTTCAAAAGTAGTACAAAAACCGTTGTTCACATGGAATTATTGGCCATTGCACTTGCGCCGGGTATCGCCATCTGCCTGTTTATTTATTTTAAGGATCGATACAACAAGGAACCTTTTTGGATGCTGGTATTTGCATTTGCATTGGGTATTTTCAGCATTCTGCCAGCCATCCTCATACAACTCAGTTATGGCACCGACATTTTAACAAAAGACAATCCGGGACTGCTTTCCACCGCATTCTTTTCCTACATCATTGTGGCTTGCAGTGAAGAAGGAAGTAAATTCCTGGTATTACGATTATTCATTTATCCCCGTAAATATTTTGATGATCCATTCGACGGTATTGTATATGCGGTGATGATCGGGATGGGATTCGCCACCCTTGAAAATTTGGGATATGTATACCAGCATGGCATGCAAACGGGTATTATTCGAATGTTCATGGCCGTGCCCGCACATGCCAGTTTTGCCGTATTGATGGGATATTTTACAGGCTTTGCCAAATTCAATTCCCGAAACAGGACACTGAATTTTTTCCTGGCCTTGTTCTTTCCCGTGCTGTTTCATGGAACCTATGATTTTTGCCTGTTCATTGGAAATGATTCATTGATCGGACTGGGTGCTGTAGTTGCTTTGATCATTGCCCTGTATGCCTCCATAAAAGCGATCCGAAAAAAACAAGCTATATCGAAATTATACATGGAAGAAAAGGAAAGATCGGCGCTGCCCAACAATGTCAATTTATAAATTAATATCACTAACCCTCATGAAAAAATTTCCGGCTTTAACAATCGCTATCCTGTTGATCTGCTTTGCTCATCTATGCGCTGATGCACAAACTGTTCGCGTGATCAATACAGAAACCAAGGCTTCTTTCCGTGGGTTAAGTGTGGTGAACGACCAAACACTATGGGTAAGCGGTACGGGAGGAACTGTTGGCAGATCCATCGATGGTGGTACTAGCTGGAAATGGATCACCGTAAAAGATTTTGAAAAAACTGATTTTCGCGATATTGAAGCTTTCGATGATAAGACGGCCATCATCATGGGCATTGCCTCGCCCGCCTATATTTTAAAGACCACCGATGCTGGCGACAACTGGAAAATAGTGTATGAGAACAAGGATAGCAGCATGTTTTTGGATGCCATGGAATTCTGGAACGAACAAAGTGGCATCGTGATCGGCGATCCCATTCAACATCGATTTTTTATTGCCCGAACTTTCGATGGAGGTGATCACTGGCAAATGATCCCCGAAAATTATCGTCCGTTGGCCGATAGTGGTGAAGCCTGCTTTGCCTCCAGCGGCACCAATATCCGGAAACTGAATAAAAAAGAGGCGGTATTCATTACCGGGGGCCTCAGTTCGCATATGCATATCCGTAATGATAGATTCTTAGTTCCAATCCTTCAGGGAAAAGAATCAACAGGTGCCAATTCAGTAGGCGTAAAGAACAACCATACCCTGATCATCGTGGGGGGTGATTTTACAACAAAAGATGCCAGTCTGAATAATTGCGTGATCACTACTAATGGAGGAAAAAGCTTTACTACGCCTCAAACAGCACCCCATGGATACAGGAGTTGTGTGGAATGGTTGGGAAAAACAAACTGGGTCAGCTGTGGATTAAATGGTGTTGATTTCAGTACCGATGAAGGCAATACCTGGAAATGGATCGGAAAAGATGGCTACCATGTTTGCCGGAAAGCCAAAAAAGGGAAAGCCGTATACTTTGCCGGTGGCGGCGGAAGGATCGGAAAGATGGAAGCCGAATGAAACGAAACTTAACGCTTCGATCCATCCGGCTTCAAATTCAATTTTTAAAAGAAAAAGGGGCTAACCGTTTTTCCTGAAAAGTATATTCAAAATAGCGAGTAACACTACGGCTCCTATTCCGGCAGTGATCACATAATTGAGCCATGCTGTACCGGTATTGATATTCAACCCAACCTTTGGCAATAACCAATACCCTATCATTCCTCCCACGATCCCTACAATGATATTACCAATTAACCCTAATCCACTGCCTTTGAAAATAAGTCCGCCTAGCCAACCGGCTACAGCACCTAAAACAAGTGTAATGATGATTGATTGTGTTTCCATGATCTTTTGTTTAAGAATTAAAAAATAATAAATCAATAAATAGTTTCTGTCTATTATTTTAAAACGGAAATAAAATTAACTATCAAATATAATCGTTGTTTTTCTTATTTGCAAGTAGTGGCCCCTATTGTATTAAGTTCAAAGTGCCTTTTACATTAACCGGCACGCCGTCAAAGTCGATAAACTGGATCTGGTAAACATAAGTACCCGCTGCCTGCTGCTGGCCTTTATAGGTACCATCCCAACCCTGTTTAGGGATTTCAGATTCAAAGATCTTTTCTCCCCATCGGTTCCAGATCGTCATTTTATATCCGGTTACAACCTGGGTAATAAAAGGACGGAACTGGTCATTTTTTCCATCACGGTTAGGGGTAAAGGCATTGGGAATAGCAAAGGGTATGCAACGCGCATCAAAAAGCTGAATGCTGTCGGAACCCACACAACCATTTTTATCCTTCACGGTCAGCTTATATGATCCAACGGTTTTCAGGATGATCGTTGATTTAATAGATCCATCGCCCCATAAATATTGCGGATACCCGGGAACGGAGATGATCATAGTACTTCCGCGACAGATTGATGTGTCATTGGGAAGAAAATTATTGGGTAGTGGAAACAGAGATAAAATATTGATCGTATCGGCAGCCTTGCAGCCAGATGCATCCGTTACTTTTACCCAGTACATGCCGATATCCGAAACAGGATAACTGGATTGAGTAGCATTATCTTGCCAAAGATAGTTGTTGTAAATACCCGGATACAACATAGCGGTTGTTCCGGCACAAATACTCCTATCGCGCCCCAAAGATGGTGTAGGCAAGGGCTTTACAGTAACCGGAACAGGAACTGTCTTTATACAATTATTAACATCGGTGCCCGTAACAAAATAAGTAGTGGTAGACAAAGGCTTAACAATGACCACCGCACCGGAAGTAGTATTGATACCGGAAACGGGAGTCCATGTATACGCAACAGAAGAACCAGTTGCCGTTAGTTGTAATGAATCGGCCCTGCACAGGATACCCGGAGAAGGATTCACCAGCACATTGGGAAGCGGATTCACCAGCAGGTTTACCGTCACCGTGCTTTTACAAGTGAACTGATCAGTAGCAGTGACCGTATACAAGGTTGTGGTTAGCGGGTACGCCCGCACGGTATCTCCGGTGGATGATGAAAGCTGATCGGATGGCGCCCAGGTATGCGCGGCTGTTGATCCTGATGCGATCAGACGAATGGTATCGCCGATGCAGATGACCGGATTGGCAGGACTTACCAATAACGTGGGTAACGGACGCACAATAACGACAACGGGTAAACGCACACTTTCCACGCCCGATATCTCCTGCGTTACATACCAGGTTGTAGTACCCGCAACAGCCGTGGAAGGTATGGGGGCCGTAGTTGATCCTGTTCCTCCGGTGGCAGTGGTATACCAGCGAATGATGCCTGGGCCTGAAGCGCTTAGCGCACTGGGTGTTTGATTAAGACAATACGTGACCGGTGAATTTACAGCAGGTGGCGGACTCACCGCAAAAGGCGAAACGGTAATGCTGATCGATCGGTTATTGCATAAGGTTGATATAGATCCTGAGCCTACTCCGGTAACGGTATAGGTAACCGGAGCTGTACCCACTGTATCATTCACATGTGTACCGGTAGTTACATCAAGATGAGTAGATGGTGTCCAGGTCCAGTTATAATAATCTCCATTCACAATATCGATCGGCAACACCGTACCTACCGGTTGAATGATGATACTTCCTGATGGATAAAAAGTTCCATTATACCGGAATCCCGGATCAGTGGCATCAAAAGCTTCATCCAGATCTGATTCATTTAAAATATAAGCATAAGAAAATGTGGTACTATCGCCCGGCGGTAAATTCCCGATCTTAAAGACCAGGCCAATACCCACATCCATCGTAAGTGAATCCACATAATTATAACCGGCTAAACCCGTATAGATGGTTTCCATATCGCCATTGGGAAATAAACCCGATGAAAGAAAGAAACATCTTGCCTGACAATCCTTGGTACCTAAACCAAGATAAGAATTGGTATAGGTGGTACCCGTTGCCGTTACCAGCGTTTTATTGCCGGTATTGGGCAACTGGTAAGCGATCTTGTTCTTGGTAGTAAAACTTCCCGACACAGACACTTCATTGTCCGGGTCAACCGTGCGCATATAATAGATCTTGCGAATGGTATCGGTACTCAAATTCTTCAACACCAGGCTGGCGGTGAAATATGATTTATTTTGTTTTACCGTGATGGTTTGCCGTACAAATAACTGGTTCATCACTCCTTCCCAAACGGCTTTTTTATCAGTAGGTGTAACCGTCAGCGAAACATTGGATCCCGTTAACGTGCCACTAAAACCTGAGCTCCCATTGGTTTGATAATTATTAGACCAGGCATTGCCCCTTAACCCATTTGCCTGCAAACTAAATCCTTCCTGTACTGCACCGGGCATGAAATAATCGCCGAAATAAGCGGGTGTTCCTACAGTCCATCCATCCTTTCCATAATCGGCAACAAAGCCTACGGCATTATAACGATTTGAATAGGTGGAAGTCACCGGATTATAAAGACTATTGAACAGTGGTAAAGGTCTGGCATGATAGCCCGCAGGAGCATCGGCCGGGGTGCCAAAAGCACCATTGGGTGCAATGCCTATTTCAATATAATCGCCCTGGATAAAAACACATCCCTGAGATTGCTGGGCTGTGCTGGTATTATAGATCAATACCAAAAAAAGTATACAAGTTAGCTTTGTATGATTAAGCAGGTTGGGCATCGGGTTCAAGGCATTAACGGATCATGAAGTTACAACTATCTGATACAGTTCACCCCACTTATTATAATTATTTCCCGTAATATCTTAGCCCCTTTTATTAACCCGATATCATTAAGGTTAAATCAGTTATAGATCTTACACTTAGCTTAAACTCCTGAAATCAACCGGTACCAGCTTACTTACACCGGCTTCCTGCATGGTTACCCCATAGATCACATCAACAGCGCTCATGGTCATTTTATTATGGGTAACAATGATGAACTGACTATTCTCACTGAATTTCTTGATCATCTGGGTGAACTTGCCCACATTCACATCATCCAATGGTGCATCCACCTCATCCAGAATACAGAATGGTGCAGGCTTGATCAGATAGATCGCAAATAACAATGCCGTTGCAGTCAGGGTCTTCTCTCCCCCACTTAATTGTCCAATAGAAGATGGCCTTTTACCCTTCGGTTTGGCTACTATATCGATTCCGGTATCGGCCAGATTTTCAGGATCAACCAATACCATATCGGCAGTATCATCTTCAGTGAACAAGGCCTGGAATACTTTCTGGAAATTTTCCCTCACCTTATGAAATGTATCCAGGAATTGCTGGTTCGCGGTGGCTTCTACTTCCTGAATGGTTAACATCAGACTATCCTTCGCCGTTACCAGATCATTCTTTTGTTCCAGAATGAATTCATAACGCTTCTTCATTTCAGTATAGGCCTCAATAGCGGTAGGATTGATCTCCCCGATATTCTCAAGTCTTTTGCGCTGACGCTCGTTCTTCTCCCTCAATTCTTCCAGTGGTATTTCTGTAGTACGAGGTTCGTCAATGATGGCATCCAGATCTACCTTGAACTCCACATTCAGCCTTTCCTTCATGCCGGCCAATTGTAATTTCAGGTCGGTCAGTTTATCCTTGATCTCATTCAGTATGGTATCAATGCCTTCCTTCGATTTTTGCTTGTGCCTCAATTCACTTTCCTTCTCGGCCAATATGTTCCGCAGATTATAATAAGCCTGATCAGCTTCATTCAGTCGCTTCTCTTCGCTTTCCTTGTTCTGCAACATCGTATGCACCAGGGTTTCCAACTCAGCCAGCTCGGTGGCTGTTGAACTGATACTTGAACCCGCTTCATTCAATTGAGTATTGCTGCTGTCGATCTGAGTTCTCAGGTCGTTCAACTGGTTTTGCTTGAATTCAAATTCCTGTTTCAGCGACACCAGTTTACTTTGTTGCTTGGTGTATTGCAGGTTACTTTCATTGTATGCATGACTGGCTGCATTATACCCCTGTTCTGCCAGTGCATAATCCTGCTCCACCAGTTGGGTCTTATCAAACAACTCTTTTAACCCGATATTCAACTGTTCCAGTTCTTCACGCGTACTGGCTATAGCGGAATGATTGCCTTGTAATTGATTGTCGAGTTCTTCCAGTCTTACCCTGCTGGTTTCTTCCAGATGCAGCAGATTTTCGATCTTATTTTGAATGGAGAATACGAGATTGGTCAGTTCACTGATGTCTTCTTGTGTTTGCAGGATGGCATTTTCTTTCAACTGCTGATTGAATGCGATCACTTCATTATGCTTGCCTTGGATCGTAGCTTTCAGGTCATTCACCACGGTCTCCTGAGCAGCGATCACTTCCATCAGTTTTTCCAGATTCTTTGCTCTTCCAATCTTCTTCCCCTCAAATAACCCAACGCTACCACCGGTGAGAGAATATTTCCCCTTCACATACTTTCCAGTTTTTTCGAGGATCACCGCCGATTGGTTACCGGTATTAGTTTGCCGAAGGGCATCTTCATTTTCTGCAATGAATACATTACCCAATAAATATTTTGCCAGTGGGGCATATTTGCTGTCGATCTCCACAACGCTTAAAGCAGGAATGCTGTCATCAGGTTGTTGAATAGATTCCTGTTCGGTAAAACTATCCTGCAAAAAGAAATTGGCCTTGCCTTTTTTATTGTCGTCGAGTAAATGGATAGCCTGCAAACCCTCTTCCAGGTTATTGACCACATAATAGTTCAGAAATGGTTCCAGCACATTCTCTACGGCTGCACGGTATTCTTCCTTCACATAAATGATATCGCTCAACAAAGGTGCGGTATGGTTCCAATTGGGATTGTTGTGCAGGAATTTCACACTTTCGGGATAGCCTTCCATGGAATCGATCAGACTTTTCAGCAGATCATGTTCATTCTTCTTGCTATCCAGTTTGCGGCTCTCTTCGGCCAGTTCATTGCGCAATCCTTCCAGCACGCTCTGTGTTTGCAGGATCTGCTCTTTGGTAAATTCGTGGTGCTCCTGCAATTGCTGCAAGTCCGTTTTCCTTTGAGCCAATGCAGCGGCTTTTTCTGTTTTCTCTTTGTCTAATTGTTCCAGCTGAGTTTGTCGCTGTGTTTTTTCTTCCTGGATCTGGGCGATGGTACGCTGCTGGTTCTGGATAGAAGCATCGGCTACGGCCACTTTCTTTTCGGCCTCAAACTGATTCCGTTGGATCAATTGGTTATCGCGTCGAAGGGCATCGATATCGCTGCGCTTTTCATCAAATACTTTTCGCTTATCCTCAACCGTTAGCTTTAATGCAGCCAGTTGATTTTCAAATTCGGCTAATTTTATTTCATCTTCGGCGATCTGCTTGTTGGTGAATCGGATGCTCTCATCCAGTCCGGCCAATTGCCCATCCGCTTTCTGCAAGAACTCGCGCAACCCGGCTTCCCTTTCTTTCAGGTGTTGCAGGTGTTGTGCGGTAAGGCTTTTCTCATTCTCCTTATTGCGCACCACATCCAGCATATCATTGAACGCATGCTGCATCTGCTGCAGGGCTTTCTCTTTTTCTATGAAGGCCAGCTTTTCCTGTTCCAATGCCGCTTCTTCTTTGGCAATGGCCGTTTCCAGTTCAATTCTTTTGTCTACCTCAGCTTGCTGCTGGCTATTCAAATCGCGGTAGGTGATGTTGAATCCTTCCAGGGCAGCCTTGGCCAGTTCAATACTTACTTCCTTATATTCTTTCTTGATCTCGAAATATTTCTCAGCTTTTTTGGCCTGGCTCTCTAAACTTTTCAGCTGGTTATTGATCTCGAACAACAGATCCTCAATACGCGCAAGGTCCTGCTCCGTGGCATCCAGTTTCAGTTTGGCTTCTTTCTTTCTTGTTTTGTAGATAGAGATACCGGCAGCCTGTTCCAGCATGCGGCGGCGACTATTGTCCTTATCCTTGATGATATCGTCTACCATACCCAATTCAATGATGGCATAGCTGTCGTTGCTCACCCCGGTATCCATGAACAGGTTGTGGATGTCTTTCAGTCTACAAGCCACATCATTGAGGCGATATTCGCTTTCTCCGCTCTTATAGTATTTTCGGGTAACCGTAACGGTATTGAATTCGGTGGGCAGTAAGTTTCGGGTATTCTCAAAGGTTAGGCTCACTTCCGCCAATCCGGAAGCCGAGCGGGTTTTAGAACCATTGAAGACCAGACTCTCGAGGTTCTCAGATCTCAGGTTGCTGATCTTATGTTCCCCGATCACCCATCGGATGCTGTCCACAATATTGCTTTTGCCACAGCCATTGGGCCCAATCACGCCGGTGATGCCTTCATCAAAATTGAGTACGGTTTTATCGGCAAAACTCTTAAATCCTTTAATTTCTAAGCTCTTTAAACGCACGTTTCTATTTTTTAAGTCAGACGGCAAATATATAGTAATGCGCTAAAAGAAAAATTTGATTGTTTACACTATCTCCCAAGAGTTATGCACAGGTTTTTAACAGCCTTCACTAACGCCCATTCCCTACTTCTTTGATGCCATTCGTAAGCATTGTTGCAACCCTTTCAAATATTGAGTTTTGAGCATATAATCTTCCGGTTTAAAGGCCTCTAAATAACTGGTATATTTAACATTTTATACTTGAAATTTGAATACTCCCTATCCAAAAACAACTACCTTTACATTCAGTAACATGAAAAAAGTTTTCGTCACCATACTGGCCCTCATTTACCTTACCGCTTCTAACGGTACCTGGATCAATATGCATTATTGCATGGGGCAGTTGGCCGAAATAAAATTACACGGACATCCTTCCAAAAATTGTGCTAAATGTGGCATGGTACAAACCAAGACCGATAATGGTTGCTGCAGGGATGAATATAAATTTTTCAAATACCAGTCAGACCAGCAATTAAGCTCGTCCAATATCCAGATCCCTTTATTTGATGCATATACAATACCGGTTTCAGCATTCGAATCGATCGATGCCAACCAGTTAAGCATCAGCCATTTCTTCCCTGGCAACCATGCACCACCACGTGCTCCTGCAGTTGCCATCATTATCCAGCATCGGAATTTCAGGATTTAAGATCCTGTCCTATTTTTTCCCGGCCATTCATTTTGCCGGGCTAAACGCGTGTATACCTAACTGAATATTCAATATTTTTTACTAATTAAATTTAATGACAATGAAAAATTTCAAAATGCTATTCGTCGTTGCACTTAGTTTTTTCGCTATACAAGCGATGGCTCAGGACAGCACAAAATCAAAATGCAATATGCAAATGGGAACTGCTGCTTACAGTTGTCCCATGCATGCCTCTGAAACCAGCAACAAACCCGGCAAATGTGGCAAATGCGGAATGAATCTGACCAAGAATGAGAAGATGAGTTGCAACTACAAATGCCCCATGCATGCTTCAGAAACCAGCAACAAACCCGGCAAATGCGGCAAATGCGGCATGAAAATGGAAAAATGCGACATGGCAAAATGCGACATGACCAAATGTGGTATGAACATGACGAAAACTGAAAAGATGAATTGTGCCTACAAATGCCCCATGCATGCTACAGAAACAAGCAACAAACCCGGTAAATGCAGCAAATGTGGCATGAACATGGCCAAATGTGAAATGACGAAAACTGCCGCTTACAGTTGCCCCATGCATGCTGATGTAACCAGTGACAAAGCCGGAAAATGCAGCAAATGC
>Ga0194037_1001013_pt1 | contig 21047 bp, 17 predicted proteins | sample JunL306m_MetaG_FD_148653 | JGI IMG/M metagenome (GOLD analysis project Ga0194037, IMG submission 148653) | Anoxic zone freshwater microbial communities from boreal shield lake in IISD Experimental Lakes Area, Ontario, Canada - Jun2016-L304-6m | ecosystem: Environmental > Aquatic > Freshwater >...
ATACAAAAGTTGGCGCTTATGTCGAGATGAAGAACGCAACGTTGGGCGAAGGATCGAAAGTTCCACACCTTTCATACGTGGGAGATGCAGTCATTGGCGAAGGCAGCAATATTGGCGCGGCCACTATCTTTGTAAATTACGACGGCGTCGAAAAGCATTACACCGTCGTTGGTGATCATGTCCGTATCGGAAGCGATTCGATGTTGGTCGCCCCAGTCACAATCGGAGATGGCGCATATACCGCTGCCGGATCTGTGATTACTGAAGATGTTCCAGCCGGTGCAATTGGTGTCGGTAGGGCAAAGCAGCGAAATGTACTAGGTTGGGTTCTGCGTAAGCGCCCAGGAACTAAATCTGCTGAGGCCGCGATGCGCCACAGTAGCGACGAGCAGAAGGGCTAACTTCCTTGAGCGAGATCCGTTTATCCTCAGAGAAAAAACTTCGTCTCTTTTCCGGTCGCGGATTTCCAGAGTTATCAGAACAAGTTGCTGCCGAGTTAGGTATTCCACTCACTCCGACATCTGCATACGACTTTGCTAATGGTGAAATATTTGTACGTTTTGAAGAGTCAGTTCGTGGTTGTGATGCATTTGTAATTCAGTCACACACCGCGCCGATAAATAAACAAATCATGGAACAACTCATCATGATTGATGCACTCAAGCGCGCATCAGCTAAACGAATCACAGTGGTTGCACCTTTCTATGCATATGCTCGTCAGGATAAGAAGAGCCGTGGTCGCGAACCGATTACCGCGCGCCTCATGGCTGATTTATTTAAGACAGCTGGTGCAGATCGCCTCATGGTCGTCGATCTACATACTTCGCAGATTCAAGGTTTCTTCGACGGTCCCGTCGATCACTTATTTGCACTTCCCATGCTGGCAAATTATGTGGGCAGCAAAGTCGATCGCAATATGCTGACAATTGTTTCTCCTGACTCAGGTCGCGTACGCGTTGCCGAGCGTTGGTCAGAACTTCTTGGTGGATGCCCCATCGCATTTATCCATAAAACTCGCGACCCACTTGTTCCAAACGAATCAGTCACCGGTAAAGTCGTTGGTGATGTTGAAGGTCGTACATGCGTTGTTATCGATGACATGATTGACACAGCGGGCACCATCATTAAGGCAGTAGATGCCTTATTCGAAGGTGGTGCAAAGGATGTCATCGTTGCTGCAACTCACGCTGTCTTCTCAGGCCCTGCAGTCGAGCGTCTCAAGGATTCACGCGCGGTGGAGATAGTTGTTACAGACTCTCTTCCATTGTCTGAGGATCAGAGATTCGACAAGCTGACTGTGCTCTCCATCGCCCCTCTCTTGGCTCGCGCCATCCGCGAAGTCTTCGAAGATGGCTCAGTAACTAGCCTTTTTGACGGACATAGCTAAGTCGCGCTAATCTTCACCCGTTCCGGCGAGGGTGAAATTTATCCGTGATCGACGGCGTAGGTATCAACTCCTGCTGGAACTTCGCAACACAAGGAAGTATCCGAGAGATTTACTAGGGGAGTTTGAAAATGGCAGAAGTATCAATCAAGGGAACCACACGTACCGAATTCGGTAAGGGTGCATCACGTCGTGCACGCGTTGCGGGTCTCGTTCCTGCTGTTATCTACGGACACGGCGAGAAGCCTCTTCACATCACTCTTCCAGCACGCGAACTCGGTGTTGCACTCAAAGAGTCAAACGTTCTTCTTAACATTGATATTGATGGAAAGGCTGAGCTCACACTTCCAAAGTCTGTAGTTCGCCATCCACTCAAGCAGATCCTCGAGCACATCGACTTAGTTCTTGTTCGTCGTGGCGAAAAAGTTGTTGTTTCAGTTCCTGTTCACCTCGAAGGTAAGCACGATCCAGATGGAATCCTCGAGACTCAGCACAACTCAATTGAAATTGAGGCAGAGGCAACTGCGATTCCTAAGTTCCTTACTCTCGATATCGAAGGAATGGCTGCTGGAACTTCAAAGCACGCTTCAGATGTTGTTCTTCCTGCCGGCACAGTTCTTGTCAGCCCAGCGAACACAATCATCGTTCACTTATCTGAGCGTTCAACAGTTGTTGAAGAAGTTGCAGTTGTAGCACCTGCTGCAGATGCAGCTGCTGCGGCACCTGCTGCAGATGCAGAGAAGAAGGACTAACAACCCTTACGATTTCACATATGACGTGGTTGGTAGTGGGTCTCGGTAACCCCGGGGATGAATACGCTGCCACCCGTCACAATGTGGGTCAGATGGTCATTGATCATCTAGCTAAACGCCACAATGTAAAACTTTCTACACATAAATCTCGCACCGATATCGCTGCTTACAAACTGGGCGTTGGAGTCGATGCACATTCAATAATTCTCGCCAAGTCCAAGAGTTATATGAATGAATCTGGCGGGCCCATTAAGGCACTCGCATCTTTCTATTCTGTTGAACCTGCCAACATCATTGTTCTTCATGACGAACTTGATATTGGTTATGCCGCAATTCGCACCAAGGTAGCTGGCGGCGATAATGGCCACAATGGATTGAAATCACTGACTTCTTCACTTGGCACAGCCGATTATTTCCGTGTGCGTTTAGGAATTGGACGCCCCATGGGTCAGCAAGATCCGGGCGACTTTGTATTGAAGCAGTTCAGTAAAGAAGAGAAGAAGACTCTCGATGAATTTATCGATAGAGGCGCTGATTGCGTGGAGTTCTTAATTGAAAAAGGCCTTGATTTAACGCAATCTAAATTTAATAGCTAATGGCTTCTTGCTATTCGTGGTGAAAATCTTCTCCTCGGCCACGTTTAAAACGATTCTTCTTGAATTTCTGACTTTCGATTATCCAGCGAATCTCTGCTATCAATTTCTTAATGGCTTGAATCATACGAGTGAGCCTCTCAACTCAAATGCCTCAGCAACTCTTCCTACCGCAACTACGAAAGCCGCAGTCCTTAAATCAACAGAGTGCTTCTTTGAGACAGCGTGCACGTTGATAAAAGCGCTCTCCATGCGAGTATCTAATTCGCGTCTAAATTTATCTAGCGGCCAGCTAAACTCCTGAATATTCTGAGTCCACTCAAAATAAGATCCCATAACTCCTCCGGAGTTTGCCAAAATATCGGGAACAATAACGACACCTTGTGTCCGAAGTTCGCGGTCTGCCGCAATTGTTATTGGCTGATTTGCACCTTCAATGATGAATCTCGCATTGATCTCAGATGCATTTGAATCGTTGATTACTCCACCGAGGGCAGCTGGGATCAGTACATCACATTCCAGAGTGAGCACTTCAGCTGACCCTATTCGCTCATCTGCCTGCACAGCTTCGAGTGTCTTGTGTTCAAAGATGCTCTTGATATCGATTCCTTTTTTATCAACAATTCCTCCAGAGACATCAGAGATTGCAATAACTTTCATCCCCAATTCCTGACACACCAATGCGGCATATCTACCTACATTTCCAAATCCTTGAATGGCAACAGTTGCTCCTTGAACGCTGACCTTGCTCTCCTTCAATGTTGCAGCTGCAATCATTGCAACACCACGACCCGTTGCTTCTTCTCTACCAGCGGCGCCAAATAGTTCCACCGGCTTCCCCGTTACACATGCAGGTTGGAAACCTTCGAGCCTGTGGAATTCATCCATCAACCAGGCCATGCTCTTTGCATCTGTGCCCATATCTGGTGCAGGAATATCGCGATGATGACCGAGCACATGTACCAAAGATCGGGTCCAACGACGAATTATCTCTTCCTTCTCAATCACGGTTAACTTTGATGCATCAACTGCGACTCCACCTTTTGCTCCACCAAATGGGACATCAATGAGTGCAGTTTTCCATGTCATCAGCGATGCCAGTGCTCTCACATCATCGAGATCTACATCTTGATGAAAACGGATTCCACCTTTGCGGGGACCACGAGCGCTCGAGTGCTGAACTCGATAACCTGTTAGGACCTCGACATCATCACCGCGACGAAGAGGTATCGAAATTACAACTTCTCTCTCGCAGCTACTCAGAGCCTTAATAACCCCACTCTTTAAACCGAGAATTTCGCCAGCTTGAGCGACCTTTTGATTTACTTCAGCGAAGGCAGATGATTCTGTATGTGTCATGCCGATAAATGTAGATTTAGGGCTCTGCGCGGAAAAGTGATTTTTACTGGAATTCTGGTGAAATGCAGGTAAACAGCGCTCACTATGAGCGTGGGATCTCTGGCCTATCCAGTATTTCTTAATCCAGCAGCGATGCCGTTGATCGTCAGAAGCAAAGCGCGAACGAGAGCTGGATCTGCACTCTCACCTTCTGTACGAACACGGTGCAGCAGATTAACTTGCAACAATTGCAGGGGAGCAAGGTAGGTATCGCGCACCTGCAGTGTGCGAGCAAGAACTGCTTGATCCCCAAGAAGTGATGTCTTACCTGTGAGCATCAGGATTTCAGCAACAGTCAGATCAAATTCAGCCTTGATTGTTTCTAAGAAGTGATGGAGTTCCTTTGGCACCAGCGTATCTACGTAGCGCTTTGAGGTTTCAAGATCGGTCTTGGCAAGTGTCATTTCAACATTGCTAATAAAGGTGGAGAAGAAGTGCCACTCCTTGAGCATCTGCTGCAAGACTCCTGACTTTCCAGACTCGCGTGCCGCCTTGAGTCCTGAACCGACACCAAACCAGCCAGGGACAATCTGGCGTGATTGGGTCCAACCAAATACCCATGGAATAGCACGCAGTGAATCAAGTCCACCAGATGCATCGGGGCGACGAGAAGGGCGTGAACCAAGGAAGAGATTTCCGAGTTGTTCAACTGGAGTAGAGGCGTAGAAGTAAGCAGGAAGATCTGGGTGATCGATCAATCCCCGATATCGCGCAAAAGAGTTATCACTTACTAAGTTCATACATTCATTCCACTTAGCAAGGTCTTCTGGACTTTGTCGTGGACCACGATTGAGAACAGTTGCTTCAAGGGACGCCGCAAGAGTGAGTTCAAGGTTTTCGCGCGCAAGAGCGGGTAGGGCATACTTATCTGAGATCACTTCACCTTGCTCAGTCATCTTTATCTGGCCATCGACAGATCCCCATGGAAGTGCAACGAGCGCTTCATAGGTTGGACCGCCTCCGCGACCAACAGATCCGCCACGACCGTGGAATAGGCGCAGCTTCACGCCATGTTTGATTGCAACATCGCGCAGAATGCGTTGAGCTCGGTGGATTTCCCATTGCGATGTCGCGATTCCGGCATCTTTATTGGAATCTGAATATCCGAGCATTACTTCCTGCACATTGTCGCGAAGTTCTACCAACTTACGATAGGTAGGGTCGGCAAGGAGTTTCTCCAAAATTTCACCGGCTGCGCGCAGTTCTGCAACTGTTTCGAGGAGTGGAGCAAAACCAATCTTCGCTATCTTCTTATCGATATCAACGAGCCCTGCTTGCTTTCCAAGAACAGTTGCAGCAATAAGGTCGTCGGCACCCTTTGTCATAGAGACGATGTAGGTCTCGATCACTTCTGGTCCGAAACGTTCAATCAAATCTGCAATCGCCACGAAGGTATTGAGAGTTTTTGCTCCAGCAGCATCGAGTTTGCTCGAATCGAGCTTGGTAGATGAAGCCAGTTGCGCGGTGAGGATCGGGAACTTATCCATATGTGAGAGCTCGATGTAATTTCCAGTAATCATCTGCTGTAAAGCGTGATGATGCGCATCTGAATGTTCGCGGATATCGAGAGTTGCATCAGTCAGACCAAAGGCTGCAACGGTGCGAATGGTGCGCTCGAGTAAGCCAGTCGCCAATAATTCACCGCGGTGAGCAAAGAGTGAATCACGCATGAGAGTCAGATCGGCAAGGAGTTCAGCGGTGTTCTTGTAATCACGGCCCGCAACGTGTGGTCCGCGTACCGCGTGGCGATCGCGGGTAAGCGCCAATCGATGCACAATCGCAGTTGCCTTAAGACGGTATGGCTCTTGCGCATTCAGGCGTAAGAAGCGCGTTTCAAAATCAGGAAGATTTGCAATATCTGCCTCTACTGATGCGCTCAGTTCTGGCGTTACACCTGCAATGCGCGTTGAGACTGAAAGCATCTTTCGCAGGTGGTTCATCGCTGCGATAGTTGAGCGAATCGCATGGCCAACCTGCATTACGACAGCTTCTTCAGTTATCTGCGGAGTGATGTTGGGATTACCGTCACGGTCTCCACCAATCCAGGTTCCAAATGTCAACGGACGAGCAGTTACCGGTAGATCAATATCAAGGCGCTTAAGTTCGCGTGCGAAGTCATTAAGAACTTCCGGAACAGTATTAGCTGCCAAGTCATCGAAGTAATAAAGAGCGTTGGTTGCTTCATCGAGTGGCTCGGGGCGAGTTAAACGAAGTTCATCTGTCTGCCACAACAAGTCAACAGTCTCTGCCAGACGTTCATCTTGGGTAACTGATTTAGGAGTATCGAGAAGTGAGGCAATTTCGCCGAGTTTGTAGAGAACGGAACGGCGCGCTGCTTCAGTTGGGTGAGCGGTAAAGACTGGACGAATATTGAGATTGTTAATCCACTTTACTAAATCTGCGTGTGTTATTTCATGGCCAGCAATCGGATGCGCCATAGCATCTTCAATTTTATCGATTGCCCGCGTAATCCATGAGCCGCCCTGAGAACGAACTTCTGCAAGTACTCGCGATCGGTGTACCTGCTCTGCAACGTTTGCCAGATGGAAGTAGGTACTGAAGGCACGTACTAGTTGTGTGGCATCATCTACCGAAAGTTTTTCAAGGATTTCTACGCCGCCGCCTTCGCGTACACCTTTGCGAACACTTTCGACGAGATCGAGGAGTTGCTGTCCTTCTTGACGGACCAATGATTGACCAAGCAACTCTGCCAAGTGTCTAACGTCGCTGCGCAGGGTTGCATCATCTGATGCAACGATGTTCTTAGTCTGCGGGGTCTCAGTCACTGGAGAATTATCACAGATGAAGAGAGCCCGATAGACTGTAATTGTTAGCCCCCCTTCATTCTGAAGCGGGGCTTGGAGTCGTTTGGAGGCTATCGCGATGAGAGGAATTCTCTCGGTATTACATAGTGATACCGACATTACCTCTGCGCTGAACGAGTCAGCGAAGATCATCGCTCCAGCCTCGAGTTACCCATTCTTAATCTCGTTGATTGCTGAAAATAAACCGCTGCTTGTAGTCACCAGCTCAAGTCGCGGCGCCGAAGATCTAAGTGAATATCTGAAGAGCCTGCACCCACTTGTCTATGAATTTCCGGCGTGGGAAACGCTTCCTCATGAACGGCTGAGTCCGCGCAGCGATACCGTCGCTCGCAGACTTGCCACGCTCTATTCGCTTACTGAAAATCAGAAGAATCCTGTGGTTGTGGCACCGGTGCGCGCAGTCATCCATCGCTTTATCGCATCGCTTGCACAGAGCACGCTCTGGACTCTAGAAATTGGGCAAGAGCTAGGGCTGACCGAACTCATTACTCATCTCACCGCGCTCTCGTTTACTCGCACTGATCTCGTGGAGAAACGTGGAGAGTTTGCAGTCCGCGGAGGAATCGTCGATGTCTTCTTGCCGCTTGCTACACACCCTGTACGCATTGATTTTTTCGGTGATGAAATCGAAGAGCTGCAGTATTTTGATGTTGCAGATCAACGCACAAGTGGCGCAGTAGTGGGAAAGCTCGCCATATTGCCGTGTCGCGAGTTATTGCTTACGGATGCAATTCGCGCACGTGCAGAATTACTGAAAGAGAGTTACCCGAGTGCAGTTGAGATTCTCGATAAAATTGCGGCAGGCACAATTGTGGACGGTATGGAATCGCTGATTCCACTATTGACCGATGACTTTGAAACAATCCTTGATCGGATGCCCAAAGATACAGAAGTAATCTTTATCGACGATGAACGAATTCGATCACGGACTGCCGATTTGATTGAAACTAATAAAGAATTTCTTGAGGCATCGTGGTCAAATGCGGCGATCGGTGGCGTTGCCCCACTTCCTGTTGAAAATATTACTTATCTTGATTGGAAGCAGTTGCAGGAGGAAATTTCGAAACTCTCACTCAAGGTGCAAGCTCTCAACGCCTTCGGTAGTGACCTCGATGCAGATGCTCACTTTCTAGATATTTCAGCAATTGACCCCATGCGCGGCAATGTAGAAGCGCTCTGCGAACTACTGCGCAATGGTTTAGAGGCGCATCTCGCAGTCATTTTTTCTACGACAGGTCATGGAATGGCAGAGCGCTATGCCGGCATATTCCGCGATGCAGATCTACCGGTGCAGATGGTTGAGACTCTCATTGCTCACCCAACCAAAGGTTCAATCCATGTGACGCAATCATCGCTGGGGTATGGCTTTAAGAGCGATCATGCAGAAATTCTCTTTGTCACCGAACGCGATCTCTCAGGAAGTAAGACCAGCGGTAAAGATGGCGCACGCCTGCCAACCAAGCGAAAGCAAGCTATCGATCCACTCGAACTTCGCACCGGTGACTTTGTGGTTCATGAACAACATGGCATTGGTCGGTATGTTGAATTAATCCAGCGCACAGTAGGGGGAGTAACTCGTGAATATTTAGTTATTGAATATGCACCAGCAAAGCGAGGACAACCCAGTGATCGCATCTTTGTTCCCACAGATACCTTGGAACAAGTAAGTAAATATGTTGGCGGTGAGACGCCTACGGTGCATCGCATCGGTAGTGGCGAATGGCAGAAAGCTAAAGGTCGTGCCCGAAAAGCTGTGCGACAGATTGCAGGCGAACTTATTCGCCTCTATGCAGCGCGTACAAGTTCTCCAGGTTTTGCCTTCTCTCCCGATACCCCGTGGCAGCGAGAGTTGGAAGATGCATTTTCTTATATTGAAACTCCCGATCAGCTATCAACTATCGAAGATGTGAAACGAGATATGGAACGGCCATATCCGATGGATCGCATTATTTGTGGCGATGTTGGTTATGGAAAGACTGAGATTGCAATTCGCGCAGCATTTAAAGCAGTGCAAGATGGCAAGCAAGTTGCAGTGCTAGTTCCAACAACTTTGCTAGTGCAGCAACACTCCAAGACATTTGCTGAACGTTATTCCGGATTTCCGATCAAGGTTGCTGGTTTATCGCGCTTTAATACCGCGAAAGAGAGTAAAGAGATTCTCGCAGAACTCGCCGCAGGTTCGATTGATGTTGTTGTCGGTACCCATCGCCTCTTATCGCAGGATGTGCAATTTAAAGATTTAGGGTTGGTGATTGTCGATGAAGAACAGCGCTTTGGTGTCGAGCAGAAGGAATCGCTCAAGAAGATGCGCACAACAGTGGATGTATTAGCTATGTCTGCGACTCCTATTCCGCGCACATTGGAGATGGCAGTAACTGGCATTCGTGAGATGTCGACGATTACAACGCCACCTGAAGAACGTCACCCGATCCTTACCTATGTAGGACCTGCTGAAGATGCACAGATTAAGGCGGCAATTCACCGCGAACTTCTGCGCGATGGTCAGATCTTTTATCTGCATAACCGGGTTGAATCTATTGATCGCGCTGCATCTAAATTGCAAGAGCTGGTTCCAGAAGCGCGTATTCGAATCGCACATGGCCAGATGTCGGAAGGCCAATTAGAAGATGTCATCTTGGCATTTTGGAATCGCGATTTCGATATCTTGGTATGTACAACAATTGTGGAGAGCGGTTTAGATATCGCCAATGCCAACACTCTTATTGTCGAGCGTGCTGAGAACTTTGGACTCTCTCAACTCCATCAATTGCGCGGCCGTGTAGGTCGTGGACGTGAGCGTGCCTACGCCTATTTCTTATATCCGCAAGATCAACCGCTCACCGAAGTCGCTCTCGATAGGTTGAAGACCATTGCCACTAACACTGATCTTGGTTCAGGAATGCGCGTTGCACTCAAGGATTTAGAGATTCGCGGTGCTGGCAATTTACTTGGCGGCGAACAATCAGGACATATAGCCGATGTGGGATTCGATCTCTATATGCGCATGGTTGGCGAAGCCGTCAATGATTACAAGACTGGATTTATTGAGACCGAAGAGAAGAACCACGAATGTAAAGTTGAATTGCCAATCAATGCCCACCTGGCTGAGGAATACGTTCCTGGCGAACGATTGCGCCTCGATCTCTATCGTCGCCTCGCTGATGTGCGCAATAACGAAGATGTCGAATCAATTCGGGAAGAGCTCGTTGATCGCTTTGGTGAGTTACCCCCTGAAGCGCAATCACTTCTGCACGTGGCGCAACTTCGTGCTCATGCAAAATCATTGGGCATCAGAGAAGTTGTTGCAGCTGGAAAATTCTTACGGATTACTCCACTGCTCCTACCCGAATCGAAACAACTTCGACTCAACCGACTCTTTCCCGGATCTCTCTATAAGACCGCCACAAATACTGTGATGATTGCAATTCCCCGTGCGGCAGCATGGACCCCAACGGCACAAGGCTCAGCCGTTCTGGGGGATACTTCTCTCCTGGAGTGGGCAGCGAAGTCCCTCGATGAATTAATGAAAGCAGGCACGACGTGAATAAGATCCTGGCACTCCTTGGAGTAATTTCCCTATTTGCACTCACAGGTTGCGGACAGGTTGATAGCGCAGCAACTATCGGTAACGTAACGATTTCACAGGCTGCCGCACAAGCAACGGTTGATGAAGTTCTTGCAGAACGCGCCAAGGTTGATACCTCGAAGATGCAGATTCAAAGTGGTGCAGCGCTCAATCGCAGCCAACTTCGTTTCACAATTATTACAACTATTTTTGATGACATTGCGCAGGAGCTCAAGCTCACCGTCTCGTCAACAGAAGTTGCTAAGGCGAAGTCAGATTTGATTACCCAGAGCGGTGGCGCTGCAGCACTTCCCAAGAATTTGGTCGCTGCTGAAATTGCTCCATCCAACTTTGATCGATATGTCCGCGCCATCATCGTCTCCAATAAGTTGCAGGCGGCTCTCAAGGCATCAGGTATTGCAGATGCAGATATCTCGGCACGTATTACACAATTAATCACTGCAAAGGCGAAGCAACTCAAAATCACCATTAACCCACGTTACGGAACTTGGGATCCAACAACTGGTGAAATCGTTGCATCTGATTCAGCTGGCTCCGCAGTAGTTCCTGCTGGCAAGTAATTTAAAAAGCACCATGGCGCAATCTGAACTACAACGCCTAGTTGAGGTTATGGATCGCCTCCGCTCTCCGGGCGGATGTGCATGGGATGCCGAACAGACGCATGAATCTCTTATTAAATATCTACTCGAAGAGTCGTACGAATTTATCGATGCCATCGAGACCGATGATCGCGCAGGTATGCGAGAAGAACTTGGAGATGTATTACTTCAGGTCTACTTCCATTCACGGATTGCCCAAGATCATCCGACAGATCCTTTCTCAATCGAGGATGTAGCAGGCGCAATTGCAGATAAGTTAATTAGCCGCCACCCACATGTCTTTGACAATCTTGCTGTCAGTGGCACTGATGAAATTATCGAGAACTGGGAAGCTATCAAGGCTCGCGAAAAGGGACGCACTTCTGCTATTGATGGAGTTGCAATGGCACAACCTGCCCTGCCGCTTGTAGCAAAGATTCTCTATCGCGCCGAGAAGTACAAAGTAAATCTCGATATAGCGCCACACTCTGCAGAAAAAGCTACCGACGAGAGTGTTGGCCGAGCACTTGCATCAGTAATTGCATGGGCACATGAAAATGGAATCGACCCGGAAAACGCCTTGCGAGCACAGGCCCGCGAGATGATCCGTCAGATTCAGGCTGTAGAAAAAGAGGGTTAACTGTCGCGGTAGACTAAGCACCTGCCGTTCAGAGCTGAGCGCTGATTTTCATAATCTCACACTCATAGGAGACACCTCATGGCAATTATCGACGCAATCTATGCTCGTGAAATTCTTGATTCGCGCGGAAACCCAACTGTAGAAGTTGAAGTACAGCTCGAAGATGGAACACAGGCACGCGCCGCAGTTCCAAGTGGTGCATCAACTGGTGCATTTGAAGCCTCTGAACTTCGCGATGGGGATAAGTCACGTTACCTCGGCAAAGGTGTACAAAAGGCAGTTGCATTTGTTAACGATGAAATTGCACCAGCTATTGAAGGTTATGACTCGCAAGATCAACGTTTAATCGATTCAGAGATGATTGCTCTCGATGGCACCCCCAATAAATCACGCCTCGGTGCAAATTCAATTCTCGGTGTATCACTTGCAGTTGCAAAGGCATCAGCAGATTCTTCAGATCTCTCCTTATTCCGTTATGTTGGTGGACCAAACGCTCATGTTCTTCCTGTTCCTATGATGAACATTCTCAATGGTGGAGCACACGCTGACACCAATGTTGATATTCAAGAATTTATGATTGCTCCGATCGGCGCAGAGACATTCCGCGAATCACTTCGCTGGGGCGCTGAGATTTACCACGCTCTCAAAGCTGTGCTGAAGAAGCGCGGACTTGCCACATCAGTTGGTGACGAAGGTGGATTTGCTCCCAACCTCGAAAGCAACCGTGCAGCGCTCGACCTTATTCTTGAAGCAATTACCGCAGCAGGCTTTAAGCCTGGCAAAGAGATTGCTCTTGCGATGGATGTCGCTGCAACCGAGTTCCACGAGAATGGTAAGTACAAATTTGAAGGTTCACTCCGCTCTTCAGATGAAATGATTGCCTACTACGCAGAGCTAGTTAACGCTTACCCAATCGTTTCGATTGAAGATCCTCTCAATGAAGAAGATTGGGCAGGTTGGAAGTCAATGACTTCATCACTGGGCTCAAAGATTCAGATTGTGGGCGATGACTTATTCGTAACAAACCCAGTGCGCCTGGCAAAGGGAATCGAAACAGATACTGCCAATGCACTTCTTGTAAAGGTTAACCAGATTGGTACTTTGACCGAGACTCTTGATGCAGTTGATCTTGCGCACCGCGCTAACTATCGCAGCATGATGTCACACCGTTCAGGAGAGACTGAAGACACCACCATTGCAGATCTCGCTGTTGCAACCAATTGCGGGCAGATCAAGACTGGTGCACCTTCTCGCACTGAGCGCGTTGCAAAGTACAACCAACTACTTCGCATTGAAGAAGAACTCTCTGACGGCGCTGTCTATGCAGGTCGCCAGGCCTTTCCTCGCTTTAAAGGCTAATTAATCCAATGGCGCGCAGATCCAGCAGTGGCAGAAGGAAGAAGAGTTACCGTTCGCGGAATCTCAACTTCAATCGCCACCAAGGATCTGGGCGCACATTTGCCCTTGCTGCAATCTTCTTTATGTTGGCGCTCTTCTTAGCGCCACCGATCAAGAATTACTTTGTACAACGGGCACAGATCAGCGCACTGCAATCAAAGCTCTCGAGCGATTATGCCGCTCTCGATGCAGCGCGCAAAGAACTCACGCTCTGGCAAGATCCCAATTACATCAAGTCACAAGCGCGCGAACGTCTGCACTTTGTTATGCCAGGAGAACGTCAATACATAGTCACTGGCACAGATGGCGCAAATACAGATGCGACATCTCAGACAGATGTAGTTTCAAATCTTCCTGAAGGCCAACCTTGGTACACCCGCCTGATTGCCTCAATTACTGAAGCAGGAAAAGCATGACCCTTGATCGCCAGGCAACTGAAGATGATCTTCGCGTTATCGAAACTCAATTAGGTCGCACACCTCGGGATGTCCACGCAATTTCATATCGCTGCCCCTGCGGCAAACCTGCAGTCGTAGAGACTCCACCGCGTCTATCTAACGGTGAACCATTTCCAACTTTCTATTACGCAACCTGTCCTCGTCTCACAGCTGCAATTTCTACTCTTGAAACAACGGGCATGATGGAAGAGATGACTCAGCGACTTGAGACCGATGCAGAGCTTGCCGGTGAATATGCAGCAGCCCACGATGATTACATCGCTGCTCGTTCTGCACTAAAAATTGATGTTCCAGAAGTTGAGAACATTTCAGCAGGTGGAATGCCTAATCGTGTGAAGTGCCTGCACTCATTGATTGCGCATTCACTCTCGGCTGGACCTGGCGTCAATCCACTCGGAGATGAAGCACTAGCTGAACTTCCCGAGTGGTGGAAACACATGTCATGCGAGTAGCAGCGATTGATTGCGGTACCAATTCAATCCGCTTACTTATTGCCGATATCGACGGAACAAATTTCCGCGAAGTCTTTCGCGATATGGAGATTGTTCGCCTTGGACAAGGCGTTGATAAGACAGGTCAATTCCATCCTGATGCAATTGTGCGCACACTTGCCGCTGTTGATAAATATGCGCTCGAGATTGCCAAGCGCGGGGTCGAGAAGATTCGTTTCTGTGCAACGAGCGCTACTCGCGATGCCACTAACCGTGACCTCTTCATTGATGGCGTGAAAGAACGTTTAGGTATTGCTCCCGAAGTTATTGCGGGTGAGGTAGAAGCTGCGCTCTCATTCCAAGGCGCGACAAAGGATTTCAACAAGGCGGAAGGCCCATTCCTTGTCATCGATATTGGTGGGGGATCTACCGAATTCGTCTTTGGTACAGATCACGTTGAATTTGCCAAGAGTATGAATATTGGCTGCGTACGCATGTCTGAGCGCCACTTTACCAATGGGGATCCCGACCCAGGACAGATAGCTGCTGCGATTGAAGATATCGATGAAGCAATTGTTCAGGCAGGAAAGATTGTTCCGATAACGAAAGCAAAGACGCTCATTGCAGTAGCGGGCACTGCCACAACAGTTGCGGCAGCAGCGCTCGATCTCCCAACTTATGATCGTTATGCGATTCATCTATCTCGCATCTCTGCCGAGAAGACACATGCCATCTCCAAGAAGATGTTGACCATGAAGCGCGAAGATCGTGAGGCGCTTGGTTATATGCACCCGGGTCGTGTTGATGTTATTGGTGCAGGCTCACTTGTTCTCTCGCGCATCATGCTGGCAACCGGAGCCACCGAATTCGTTGCATCTGAATCAGATATTCTCGATGGAATGGCTTGGTCGCTTGTATAAGTCGATTGAACTTCTCGATAAGGCGATTATTAAATGCCACCAATGCCCACGGTTAGTCGAGTGGCGAGAAGAAGTAGCGGTTGTAAAACGTAAGTCATATGAGAATGAGAATTACTGGGGTAAACCAGTCACTGGATTTGGTTCAACAAAGCCCAAGATGCTCATTGTTGGCCTTGCACCAGGTGCGCATGGCGCCAACCGCACCGGACGCATCTTTACTGGTGATTCATCGGGAGATTGGCTCTATGGATCTCTGCACCGTATTGGTATTGCAAAGATTCCAACTTCAACATCGCGCGATGATGGACAAGAACTTCGCGATACTCGTATCTCTATGGCGGTGCGATGTGCGCCGCCCGAGAACAAACCCACGACTGAAGAACGAGATAATTGCTCACCATTCTTTGAGAATGAGCTGCACTTGATTGCACCGACAGTACGTGCATTTGTGGCACTAGGTAGCTTCGGTTGGCAGGTACTGATCAAATCTCTTAAAGCCCAAGGCCATCACATTCCGACGGCAAAGTTTGGCCACGGCGAAACCATCAAGTACAAGCACAATGGAGTCGACTTCCTGATAATCGGTAGCTACCACCCAAGTCAGCAGAACACCTTTACGGGAAAACTCACCAAGCCAATGTTGGATTCAGTGTTGAAGAAGGCTGCCAAGTTTTCTGGTGTCATTTAGTTCTAGATTCCCAGGGGCTATAGAGGTACTGTCATAACCATGGCCCGCCAGCGAATAATTCTTCCCAGAGCAATTCGTATTCTGCCCTTAGTGGCAATCATCTTCTTCAGTTCATCGGGCGGCCCTTACGGAATCGAGACAGTTCTCTCTTCATCCGGAATTGGTATGTCGCTGATTTTGCTGATCTCCATTCCATTTTTGTTATCTCTGCCAATGTCGCTGATGAATGCAGAGTTAAGTTCGGCGCTTCCTCTTGAAGGTGGCTTCTATTCGTGGGTAAAGATTGCCTGCGGCTCCTTTTTGGGATTTATGGAGGCAGCACTGAGCTGGATGGCATCGTGGCTCGACACTCCACTCTATGCAATTATCTTTGTAGATTATCTATCTGTTTGGTTTCCCGATGTTGCACGAGGCAAGCACGTTCTCTTCTCATTCTTTGGTGGAAATTTCAGCATAGATTTCCATTGGTTTATGGCGATTGCGATCATGATTCCGCTGGCAATTATCAACATACTTGGTGTGAAATTAGTCGGTCGTGGCTTAATTATTTCGATGGCTCTACTCTTTGCACCACTCATTGTCTTTATCGGGCTTGCAATCTCGCACTATGTAGCAAATCCAACGACTGCAATTTTCTCTCCTATGGTGCTACATGGCCAATCATTCATGAGTTCTGCAGGAGCCGGACTGGGCATCATTCTCTGGAGCTATATTGGCTACGACTCTGCAACTACCACTAGTGGAGAAATTGAAAATGCATCATCAGCGTATCCGCGTGCGCTTTTCTACAACTTACCACTCGTAGCTCTGAGCTATACCTTGCCAATCTTGGCTGCTCTTGCATCAGGGCTACATCAGGGCGATGTTGGAAAGTGGGATAATGGAGATTTTGCACATGCTGCAAATATCTTAGGAGGAACGTGGCTAAAGAATGGCTTGATCATCGGGGCGCTTGTTGCACAAGCCGGTCTCTTCGCCAGCTTCTTGCTCTGCATGTCTCGGCTGCCATTTATGTTGGCTGCAGATGGATATCTGCCACGATCGATAGCTCGAGTTAATCCCAAGACAAATACACCCATCAGGGCAATCATCATTAGCGTCCTTATTTATGCGTTCTTTGCATCGCTGAATTTCACGACATTGATTGATTCAGATATGTTCCTCACTTTATGCGCTCTACTCCTTGAGTTTGTTGCGCTACTCGTCTTGAGGTTTAGATTCCCAAATTTGAAACGTCCATTCACAATACCTGGCGGATGGTGGGGAGCCATTGGAGTGTGTATCTCTCCAACTCTGCTGACACTGTGGCTTCTAGAAAATACTTTTACAACCGAACCGCTCGCCTTCTGGCTTGGCGCAGGGCTATCGGGCTCCGCCGCAATCTCCTACTTCCTCCTCGCAAAATATGTAAAGAAGGATCAGCCTGATGCAGAGCTAGATGTATCAGGGATTGACTTTGGAGAACCGCGCTAACAACCAAGATAGACTGCGCTCTCACATTGGCCCCCGTAGTCCAATGGCAGAGACAGAGGACTTAAAATCCTTCCAGTATCGGTTCGAGTCCGATCGGGGGCACGTAGAATTTCATAAGCATTTTGCCCTCGTGGCTCAGTGGTAGAGCGGCTCATTCGTAACGAGCAGATCGTCGGTTCAATCCCGACCGAGGGCTCCAATAATTAATTGACAAGAAAGAGAACCGTGCAAAATTCACAAGTGATAACAACCCTTCGGGGTTTCATCAGAGCTTCGCACTTTGGACCAACGGTTCTGGTCGTAACGATGTCATTTTTATTATCGCTTTCTCCGTATTCCGCAACTGAATCAATCCGAATCGCACTGGCCGTTCTAGCAGGTCAATGTGTAGTGGGTTGGACCAACGATCTGATTGATTATCCGCTCGATGTCGCAGCATCACGTTCGAAGAAGCCGCTTGTCGCAGGCATGATTACCGCAAAGCAGTTAAAGCCTGCAGTTTTTATCGCGCTCTTCTTCGCGTTAGTGCTCTCGCTGATAGCTCCGTGGGGAGTAAAGGGGACAGCGCTGCATTTTTTGGCACTGTTAAGTGCAACTCTATATAACTCGAAATTGAAGAAGAGTCTTCTCTCTGTTCTACCCTATCTAGTCTCATTTGGTTCTCTGCTCTGGGGGATTTATTTAGGAGCAGGTAAGAACCCTCCGCTCTGGCTCTTCGTCGCATTTCTATCCTTTACCTCAGCTTTTCACTTCCTCAATGTATTAAAGGATTTAGAGATGGATCTTGCGCAAGGAATACATGGTCTGCCGCAGCGCATGGGAAAGAACCGCAGTATCGCTGCGGCTGTGATTTTGGGATTGATTGGAAGTTACTTCGTAATTTTTAGATAGTAGGCAGATGCGATGCGCGCGTCTCGGGCAATTTTGCTGCAACAAGAACTGCAAGCGACATAAGTACCGCCGATGTTAAGAATGCCGGCCTAAATCCATAGTGATCAGATATCGCACCAAGAATGATCGGTGCCACCATCGCACCACCATCTCCAGCCATCTGGAAGAGACCAATTACTTGGCCGCCCTTACCTTCTAGGACATCGCCAACAATGGATGATGGAGTAGTCGAGAGAAAGGCACCACCAAAGCCAACAATCACGCTGGCTGCGATAAACATCCAAGGGTGAGTAGTGAATGCGTACGCAACGATAGAGAGAAATACAAATGAAGTTCCAATTACAGCTGAGAACCTTCTTCCTCTAAGGTCAGATAACTTTCCAGCTTTCAGTAAGAGGCTGCCGTTAATGATGGTCGTAATAGTAAAACCAAGACCCATAAAGCTTGGGGTTACTTTGATTTCCTCCACCATAAAAAGCGGAAGGATTGAACGGCTCATTCCGAAGAGAACCCAAGAAGTAATAAAGGAGATAATGAGCGCATAGCGATATGGCTTTAGCGCCAAAGCACTCTTTAAGGTAACTGTCTCTCGCTCCTGCTTAGCAGTTGGTTTTGCAGCCAGCGTTGAATTTCGCAACAGCACTGCGCCAGATGTACTCGCACCGATGAGTAAGAATCCATAAATGATTAGAGGTGCGCGCAATGAGAAGCCCGAAAGAATGCCTCCTACGACTGGGCCCGCCATCATGCCCACGAGAAATGAACCGTTATAGAGCGATTGTGCACGTGCGCGATGATCATCATCGACAGCGCGAAGCAAGATAGATCCGGCCGCAACAGAGAACATTGATGAGCCAAGCCCACCAACTGCGCGGAAGATCAGTAGTTGGCTGTAATTCTGCGCCATACCTGCAGCAAATGAAGTAAGTGAGACAAATCCAATTCCAAATGAATAGACAAGTCTTTCACCGAAGTGGTCTACGAGTTTCCCAGAGATAAGACCGGATGCGAATCGAGCAAAGGCAAAGGCGGAGAGAATTGCACCTACTTGCGCATTATTTACTCCGAAGGAGCGAGCGAAGAGTGGCAAAGTTGGGGCGATGATTCCAAAGCCAACGGCCACAAAGAAAGAGGCGAAAACAAGAACACCAACCTCTCGCGGAAATTCCGCAAAGGGGTTGGTGAACTTGTTGGTAAGTTTCTTAACCAAGCGCCTCGCCTGCAGCCTCATTGCGCGCTGATGCGTAATCAGCGTTGGTACGCAATGGTGTCTCGCGCAGGAATAGCGCGAAGACGAATCCAATCGCAACTACCGGAGCTGCGACAAAGAAGACTACGTGGAATGAGTCCACAAAAGCGTTGAGCGCAGTTGTCTTAATTACTGGCGGAAGTGTCTGAAGAACAGAGGTGTTGTTCTGAATTCCAGCGAGCTTCTTAGGATCAAAACTTGCTACCGCGCTTGGGTTCTTAGCCGCTAACTCGGTGAAGTTAAGAGTTAAGTAATGTGCCAAGCGATTGGTGAGAATTGTTCCGAAGATTGCAGTACCAAATACTGATCCGAGTGAGCGGAAGAAGGTATTTGAGCTCGTTGCAACACCCATATCGCGGAAATCAACAGAGTTTTGAAGTGCGATAACGATTGTCTGCATGGAGAGACCAAGGCCAGCGCCGACCATGATGGCGTAGATCGATAGCTGCCAATATGGAGTATCAATCTGTAGACGGGTCATAGCCAAGATTCCAAGTGCCATAAGCGCAGTTCCGGCAATTGGGTAACGCTTGTAATGACCATGCTTGGTAATCAACTTACCGCTGATAATCGAAGTCGAAACGATACCGAGCATAAGTGGAATCAATTTGAGTCCCGCAGAAGTTGCTGAGTATCCCTTCACAACCTGCATGTAGAGAGGCAACATAACGATTGCCCCGAACATTCCAGCACCAATAATTAAACCGAGGACTGAAGTAACAGAGAAGGTGTGGTTCTTAAAGAGATAGAGCGGAAGGATTGGTTCGACTGCCTTTGATTCGACATAAAGGAAGACGAGAGTAAGAACGAGTCCAGCTACCAAATAACCGATGGTACGAGAGTCGGTCCAGCCATTTTGTGGGCCGTAGATTGAAACTGAGAGAAGCGTTGTTACGACAGCGGCAACGAGAAGGAGCGCACCGAGGTAATCAATCTTATGTTCGCGCTTCACCTTTGGAATATGGAGAACAGCTGAAGTAATAGCAAGAGCAGCAATACCAAATGGAAGATTGATGTAGAAGATCCAACGCCATCCGGTAACACCAAAAATTTTGTGGTGATCTGAGAAGAATCCACCAAGGAGTGGACCTGCAACTGATGAGAGTCCCCAGACAGCACCAAAGTAACCCTGGTAGCGGCCACGTTCGCGTGGGGGAACGATGTCACCAATAATGACGAAGGTAAGCGCCATCAAGCCACCTGCGCCGAGCCCTTGAACTGCACGAGTTGCAATTAACTGCGTCATGTTCTGTGAAGCACCAGCTGCAAATGAACCGATAAGGAAGGTCACGATGGCAAACTGGAAGACGATACGTCGCCCATAGAGATCAGAAATCTTGCCGTAAAGAGGCGTTGATGCAGTTGAAGTAAGTAGGTATGCAGTTACTACCCAGGTGTAATGGTCAAGGCCATTGAAATCTTCAACGATGCTCTTAAGGGCTGTTGAGACGATGGTCTGGTCGAGGGCTGCAAGAAGCATTCCTGTCATCAAACCGCTGAGAATAATCATGATCTCGCGGTGCGAGAATTGTTTTGATGGCGCGTTTGTAGTCATAGGCGGTAAGTTTACTGCGTGAAATCAGTAATCGCAGACCAACTCGTTAAAACCTACGATAAAGGCAGAGTTCGCGCACTCGATAATCTCAGCCTTGATGTTGAAGAAGGCACTGTTCTTAGCGTTTTAGGCCCTAATGGTGCAGGCAAGACAACTGTGGTTCGAATTCTGACTACCTTATTACGGCCTGATTCAGGAAGCGCCAGCGTTGCAGGTATTGATGTCATA
>Ga0194037_1001015_pt1 | contig 21043 bp, 19 predicted proteins | sample JunL306m_MetaG_FD_148653 | JGI IMG/M metagenome (GOLD analysis project Ga0194037, IMG submission 148653) | Anoxic zone freshwater microbial communities from boreal shield lake in IISD Experimental Lakes Area, Ontario, Canada - Jun2016-L304-6m | ecosystem: Environmental > Aquatic > Freshwater >...
ATTCGTGCTTTATCCATGGATGCAGTTCAACAAGCAAATTCAGGTCATCCTGGTATGCCAATGGGTATGGCAGATATTGCCGTTGGGCTTTGGAATGAACATTTAAAACATAATCCAACCGATCCGCATTGGATTGATCGCGATCGTTTTGTCTTATCCAATGGCCACGGCTCAATGTTGCTGTATTCACTCTTACATCTTACGGGTTATGACTTGCCCATTGTAGAGTTGAAGAACTTCCGTCAATTGCATAGTAAAACTCCAGGACATCCTGAGTATGGAATTACACCCGGCGTTGAAACAACGACTGGCCCACTTGGTCAAGGAATTGCTAATGCAGTAGGTATGGCACTTGCAGAAAAATTATTAGCAGAAGAATTTAATCGCCCTAACCATAAAGTCATTGACCACTACACCTATGCATTTTTAGGCGATGGTTGCTTGATGGAAGGCATTAGCCATGAAGTTTGTTCACTAGCTGGCACATTAAAACTGAACAAGTTGATTGCACTTTGGGATGACAACGGTATCTCGATTGATGGCAAAGTAGTTTCTTGGTTTAACGAAGATACGCCCAAGCGCTTTGAGGCATACCACTGGAACGTGATCCGTAATGTTGACGGCCATGATGCAGATGCTGTATCAGATGCCATTAGTAAGGCTAAAAAGAGTGATAAGCCCACCCTGATTTGCTGTAAGACCGCTATTGGGAAGGGTTCGCCGAATATGGCTGGTAGCGATAAAGTTCATGGTTCGCCACTAGGCGCTGCTGAAATTGCAGAAACTCGTGTTGCTTTAAACTGGCCTTATGCGCCCTTTGAAGTTCCTAAAGATATTTATGCTGCCTGGGATTTTAAAAAGCGTGGTCAAGCAGCTGAGCACGAGTGGAATAAAGAATTTCAGAAATATAAAACTCAATTTCCAGAGCTTGCCTCGGAATTGCAGCGTCGCATGCAAGGCGATCTCTCAAAAGATTTTGCTACAACATTAAATACCTATTTAAAAACCTGCCAATCGAAAGCGGAGACTGTTGCTACCCGTAAAGCCAGTCAAAATGCGATCGAAGCTTTAGCGCCGGTATTGCCAGAATTCATGGGTGGCTCTGCTGATTTAACGGGTTCTAACTTAACCAATTGGTCTGCATGTAAAGCAGTTCGTGCTGATCAATGGGGTAATCACATTAATTATGGCGTACGTGAATTTGGTATGAGCGCCATCATGAATGGCATCGCTTTGCATGGTGGCTACATTCCGTTTGGTGGAACCTTCCTAACCTTCTCAGATTACAGTCGTAATGCTTTGCGTATGGCCGCACTAATGAAGTTACGTAGTATCTTTGTCTTTACGCATGACTCTATCGGTCTTGGTGAAGATGGTCCAACCCACCAATCTGTAGAGCATGTTGCCAGCTTGCGCCTGATCCCCAATCTCATGGTTTGGCGTCCTTGTGACACCACTGAGAGCGCTGTAGCCTGGGGTTCTGCCATTGAACGCAAGAATGGCCCTAGCGCATTGATCTTCAGTCGTCAGAACTGTCCATTTGTTTCTCGTAATAACCAACAAATTAAAGATATCGCAAGTGGTGGCTATGTATTGCGTGACCATCAATCTGGAAAGATGGATGCAGTCATCATCGCTACTGGCTCTGAAATTGCTCTGGCACTACAAACTGCTGAGCGTTTAGAAAAAGAGGGCTATGGTATTCGGGTGGTTTCAATGCCATCAACTACTGTCTTTGATCAGCAAGACGCCACATATAAAGCAAAAGTATTACCAGCGCGTATTCCGCGTATTGCAGTTGAAGCAGGCGTAACAGATTTCTGGTGGAAGTATGGCTGCGCAGCAGTGCATGGTGTAGATACCTTTGGCGAGTCAGCGCCTGCGGGCCAGCTATATGAATATTTTGGTTTAACAGTAGATCAAATTGCCAAGACTGTTGAGCAATGTATCGCGAAGAAATAATCGTAAAGAATTTAAAATTAGTAAGGGGCAACAAATGACAATTCGTGTCGCAATTAATGGTTATGGACGTATCGGGCGCATGGTATTGCGTGCCCTGTATGAAGATCAAGTCAATGGGAAGCCGCGGCGTGATATTAAGATCGTAGCGATCAATGCGATGGGCGATATCGCCATCAATGCTCACCTTACCCAGTATGACTCAGCCCATGGGCGCTTTCCGGCAGACGTTTCAGTAGACGGCGATTGCATGGTGGTTAATGGGGATCGCATTAAAATGTTCTGCACCCGTAACCCTGCAGAAACGCCATGGGGGGAATTAGGTGTAGATTTGGTTTTAGAGTGCACTGGTAAATTTACTTCTAAAGAAAAAGCCATGATTCATATTCAGCAAGGCGCAAAGAAAGTATTGATTTCTGCTCCTGGTGAAAAAGATGTGGATGCAACCATTGTTTATGGTGTGAATCAAAATGTATTAAAGCCAAGTGATGTGATCGTCTCTAATGCAAGCTGCACTACAAATTGTTTGGCGCCACTGGTCAAACCATTGTTAGAAAAAATTGGCATTGAATCTGGTTTGATGACGACTATCCATGCGTTTACTAACGATCAAGTATTAACTGATGTGTATCACAAAGATATGCGTCGCGCGCGTTCCGCAGTGACTAGTATGATTCCAACGAAAACTGGCGCAGCAAAGGCGATCGGTTTGGTGTTGCCGGCTTTAGCAGGGCGTTTTGATGGTTTTGCGATGCGCGTGCCAGTAATTAATGTTTCCGTAGTGGACCTCACTTTTGTAGCAAGTCGCGCTACTAGCGTAGACGAAGTAAATTCTGTATTGAAGGCTGCTAGCGAAGGTCAGCTCAAGGGAATCTTGGGCTTCAATACCTTACCCTTGGTTTCGATCGACTTTAACCACGACCCACGCCCCAGTATTTACGATGCCTCACAGACCCGCGTTTCTGCTGACGGTAAGTTGGTCAAAGTATTGGCTTGGTATGACAACGAATGGGGTTATTCAGTACAAATGCTCAATGCAGCTGAGGCATTGATGGCTGTGAAGTGAGTTAAATTCGCCTAAAAGCGAAAAAGACCTCAAATTGAGGTCTTTTTTCATTAGTGGGTGGCCTAAAAGTGCTTATTTTGGCTTATTTCGACAATTTTTCTTTTGGCAGTGGCCATACATTGCTAAAGAGTGCTCCTGAAGCTTAAATCCTAGGTTTTTAGCAATATCCCGCTGCCTTTTTTCAATAGCCTCATCTACAAACTCCTCTACATGGCCGCAATCCAGGCAAACCAGGTGGTCGTGGTGTTGACCCTCATTGAGCTCATAGATTGCCCTGCCATCGCCTTTACTGGACTCAAAATGGCTACGGAGTAGGAGCCCAGCCTGTTCAAATTGAGTGAGAACACGATAGACCGTAGCAAGACCGATTTCTTGGTCGTCTTTAGCCAGAGCCATAAAGACGTCCTCAGCGCTAAAGTGGGTACCACCATTCTGATGAAAAAAATCCAGAATTTTCATGCGTGGCCCAGTGGCTTTTAGGCCAATGTCGCGTAAATTTGCAGGGCTAGGGTTTTGGTTCGTATTCATGGCTTTGGGAGCTAAAATCAATGTCTTAATGATACGGCCAGCCATGCGAAATTGCCTTGAACTTTTTAGTTGTTTTTTGAACCCGCGTTTAAAAGGGGTTTCTACCCCTTCTCGCCTCGGCTTAGCTGCTTTTGCCATCGCTGCTTTATTAGGTGTTTCTGCTTGTACGTCTGCAGTTGACGATACCCAGCGGGCCTGGGTAAATAAAGTATTTAGACCTTATGTTCCAGATATTGTTCAAGGTAATTTTATTTCTAGCGAGCAATATGCGAAATTGCAATTAGGCATGAGTCGCGAGCAAGTGCGTCAAATTTTAGGCACACCTTTGTTAGCGAGCTATTTTCACGTTAATCGCTGGGATTACATCTTTGAATTCAAGCGTCAAAATCAAGTAGTTGGTAAAGAGCGCCGCGTTACTATCTTTTTTGATGGCGATAAAGTTGCGAAGTTTGAGGGCGATGCCTTACCAACGGATGTTGAGTTGGTTGCAGAGATTGATGGCTATGCCAAAAATAAGCGCTCATTCTGGGATATCTTTACGGGGGCTAATAAGCCGCCAGTAACACCTCGATTACAGCAACCAGAGTTACTAGTTCCGAGCCCAACAGATAACTTAGCGAAGGGCGCGGCCATACCAGCAGCGCCTCCCGCAAGCAAAGGTTCATTTTGGGATTATTTTAGCTTTTCAAAACAGCCAGGTGATACACAAGTTGTACCAGCAGCAGAAACTTTAGGACCTGGTGCTATGAATGTTCCGCAGACAAAAGAGACTAAACAGTAAGAATGATTTTTGCATTAATACCCAATGAGGTCTGTATCTACCTTTAATGTGAAGTGATGAAAAAATGATGAAGATTGCAATCGCTGGAGCAACTGGTCGCATGGGCAAGATGTTAATTGAGGCCGTGCTTAATACCCCTGACGCCCAATTAGTTGGTGCGCTTGAGCATACTGCTTGCCCCTTGCTGAGCGAGGATGCTGGCGCATTCTTGGGCAAAAAAACAGGCGTAATAATTTCTGCTGACATTGCTCAGGTTTTAGCAAACGCAGAGTTTTTGATTGACTTCACTAGGCCTGAAGGCACGATGGCGCATTTAGCCATTGCTGAGAAATCAGGTACCAAAATGATTATTGGCACGACCGGTTTAAGCACTGAGCAGATTGCCAGTCTGAAGAAAGCATCCGAAAAATTGGCAATTGTCTTTGCTCCCAATATGAGTGTCGGTGTGAATGCCACATTCAAATTACTGGAGATTGCGGCCAAGATGCTCAATCAAGGGTATGACATTGAAATCATTGAAGCCCACCATCGCCACAAAGTAGATGCGCCTTCAGGCACTGCTCTCAAGATGGGTGAAGTGATTTCTGAGGCCTTGGGTAAAAAGTTAGATGATCTTGCTGTGTATGCGCGCGAAGGCCATATCGGCGAACGCAAAGAAGGCTCAATTGGGTTTGCAACTATTCGCGGTGGCGATATTGTTGGCGACCATACCGTTCTGTTCGCGGGTGATGGCGAGCGCATTGAAATTAGCCATAAGTCCTCCAGTCGCCAATCTTATGCGCAGGGTTCATTGCGCGCCGCTCGCTTCTTGCAAACACAGGCTTGTGGCCTATATGACATGCAAGATGTTTTAGGTTTGCGTAAATAAGAGCCGATAGTCACTGATCAGCTAAACCATCAAAATAGAAGAAAAGAGTTGTCTTGAATGAGTAAGGATTACGACTACCGCAGGATTGAAGCGGCAGCGCAAGCTGATTGGGAAAGCGCGCAAGTCTATCAAGTTTCTGAGAATGCGGTAGATCTCTCTGGAAAGAAAAAGCCAAAGTATTACGCTTGTTCTATGCTGCCTTACCCATCCGGTAAGTTGCACATGGGGCACGTACGTAACTACACCATCAATGATGTAATGGCTCGTCAACTTCGTATGCAAGGCTATAACGTTTTAATGCCAATGGGTTGGGATGCATTTGGAATGCCTGCTGAAAATGCAGCGATTCAGAATAAAATGCCGCCAGCAAAATGGACCTACGACAACATTGCTTATATGAAAAAGCAAATGGTTGCGATGGGTCTTGCCCTTGACTGGTCACGTGAAGTTGCTACCTGCAGTCCAGATTACTATCGTTGGAACCAATGGCTCTTTTTAAAGATGCTCGAAAAAGGTATTGCTTATCGCAAAACCCAAGTCGTGAATTGGGACCCAATTGATCAAACAGTGCTGGCTAATGAGCAAGTAATCGATGGTCGTGGCTGGCGCTCTGGCGCATTGGTTGAGAAGCGTGAAATCCCTGGTTATTACTTCAACATTACTGCGTATGCCGAGCAATTACTTTCTGGTTTGGATAATTTAGGTTGGCCTGAGCGCGTCAAAACCATGCAACAGAATTGGATTGGTAAAAGCCACGGCGTACGTTTTGCTTTCAAGCATGAAATCGCCGATGATCATGGCAAGTTTATTCAAGACGGTCTTTTGTATGTGTTTACGACTCGAGCTGACACCATCATGGGCGTCACATTTTGTGCTGTGGCCGCAGAACATCCTTTGGCAGCTAAAGCAGCCTCTGATAATCCTGCGCTAGCAGCCTTTATTGAGAAATGCAAAACGGGTAGCGTGATTGAGGCTGATCTAGCGACTCAAGAAAAAGAGGGAATGTTTACAGGTCTATATGTTACGCACCCTTTAACTCATGAGCCAGTGCCTGTTTGGGTTGGTAATTATGTGTTGATGTCTTATGGCGACGGTGCTGTGATGGGTGTACCTGCCCACGATGAGCGTGATTTTGCTTTTGCGAACAAATACGATCTAGCAATTAAACAAGTGATTGCGCTCAAAGGCGAGTCACCCATTTTTAATGCAAGTCGCTGGGAAGATTGGTACGCTCAAAAAGAAGGCGTGGTTTGTTTCAATAGCGATCAATACGATGGTCTCTCACACGAGGATGCAGTCAGCGCTGTCGCTAAAGATTTGGAAAAGTTGGGTATTGGTGAAATCAAGACTACCTATCGTTTACGTGATTGGGGCATTTCTCGTCAGCGTTATTGGGGAACTCCAATACCCATTATTCATTGCGGTGATGATACAAATCCAGGTTGTGGCGCTGTACCGGTTCCTGAATCTGATTTACCAGTGGTGTTGCCAGAAGATTGCGTGCCAGATGGCAGTGGTAATCCATTAAATAAGCGTGCAGATTTTCTGAATGTAAAGTGCCCCAAGTGTGGCAAGCCCGCACGCCGGGAAACTGACACCATGGATACCTTTGTAGACTCTTCTTGGTATTTCATGCGCTATACCGGCCCCAATGCTAAAACGATGGTAGATGCGCGTAATGAGTATTGGATGCCAATGGATCAATACATTGGCGGCATTGAACATGCGATTTTGCATTTGCTCTATGCGCGTTTTTGGACGAAGGTCATGCGTGACCTCAATCTCATTACTTTTGATGAACCATTCCAGAATCTATTGACTCAAGGCATGGTTCTGAATGAGACGTATTACTCTGAAGATACTTCTGGTAAGAAAACTTGGCTCAATCCATTAGATGTTGAATTAGATCTTGATGAAAAAGGCCGACCAAAAGGTGCTAAGTTAAAAGGTGACACATCAAACGCCCCCGTGATTATTGGCGGTGTTGAGAAGATGGCCAAGAGCAAGAACAATGGGGTTGATCCTCAGGCCTTGATAGATCAGCACGGCGCCGATACTGCTCGCTTATTTGTGATGTTTGCAGCACCCCCTGAACAGCAGTTGGAATGGTCTGGCGCTGGTGTTGATGGCGCTTCACGCTTCTTGCGCCGTGTTTGGATCTACTCTAGTAGTCAGGCTGATGCTATTCGTGATGCGCAAGATTCTGTACCTAAAAATGTGAGTGATGCCGATCAAGAGTTGCGCCGTGAAGTACATACTATTTTGAAGCAGGCCAATTTTGACTATCAACGTCGCCAATACAACACGGTAGTTTCTGCGGCAATGAAGATGCTAAATGTACTTGAGCCAATCAAGTTAGGCCAAGATATTGCGATTAGTGCTTCTGTATTGCGTGAGTGCTTAAGTATTTTGTTGCGTATTCTATATCCCGTAGTTCCTCATTTAACCCATGTACTCTGGAAAGATATGGGTTACGTAAAGACCTTCGGCCCACTCTTAGATGCACCTTGGCCTGTGATTGATGAAGCTGCGCTGGTTCAAACTGAAATCACTCTGATGCTGCAAATTAATGGCAAGTTGCGTGGTGATATTTGTGTTCCAGCAGATGCTAGCAAAGAGCAAATCGAGGCTTTGGCATTGCAAAGCGAGCCGGCAACTAAAGCTCTTAATGGTGGCGTGCCTAAGAAGGTGATTGTTGTTCTAGGTCGCCTAGTCAATATTGTGGCCTAAAGGAAAGTAAATCCATGAGCGTAAATCACATTCGACGTACATTGCTAGGTGTAATGGCCGTAACGCCATTGAGTGGATTAATCGCCTGTGGCTATCGCATGCGTGGAGTAGTCGATTTACCCTTTAAGGTGATTGCGATTACAGGCAACCCATCACCTCCATTGCGCGCTGATTTACAAGTCGCAATTTTGACGGGTACCGATGTCAAGGTTGCTATTAATCCGAAAGACGCAGACTTAATTTTGGATATCAGCAATGAAATTAACGGCAGAGAAATTTTGGCTTACACCTCTAATGGTCAAATTTCTGCTTATCGACTAACGATTCGCGTTACATTTAGAGCCTATGATATTGCTGGCGCAGATATTGTTCCTGAGAGTGACATTTACATCACAAGGGATATGGACTTCTCAAACACCACTGTTTTAGCAACGGATGTTCAGCAGCAGCAATTTATAACCTTGATGCGTAAAGATTTAGCTCTGCAGATTCTGCGCCGTATTTCTGCTGCAGCTAAAAATCCACAAGCAAGATCTTTCTAAAGATAGATATAGAACTCGCATGGTCAAAGTTGATGCTTTGCAAGCGCACTTCAAATCACTCAGTTCTGGTGGCGCTATGTTGCCGCTCTATATTTTTAGTGGTGACGAACCATTGTTAATGATGGAGGCAATGGATCAATTACGTTCAACTGCTAAAAAATTAGGCTTTACTGATCGTGACGTCATTGTGCAAGAACGTGGGTTTGACTGGGGTAGCTTAATGAATGCTGGCCAGACGATGTCCTTATTTGGCGATAAGAGATGGGTAGAGTTACGCATACCAACTGGCAAGCCTGGTCGTGATGGGGCGGATGCTTTAAAACAATTTGCTGCACAAATAGCTTCTCAGCATGATGGTGCAGATGGCCCTGATACGGTATTTTGTATTGTGTTGCCAAGATTAGATGGCAAAACTAAAACATCAGCGTGGTTCAGTGCTTTAGACGATGTTGGTATGGCTATTCAGGTAGATACCTTGGATCGTAGTCACTTGCCGCAATGGCTTGCTGGTCGGCTGAAGAAGCAAGGACAAGAAGTTGAGGCAGGACCTGAGGGTCAGCGTGCTTTAGAGTTTATTGCTGATCAGGTTGAAGGTAATCTTATCGCTGCCCATCAAGAAATATTGAAATTAGGCTTGCTCTACCCCACTGGCAAATTAACTGAAGAGCAAATTCGTTCTTCTATTTTGAAGGTAGCGCGCTATAACGTTTTTGAATTAACCGAGGCGATGCTTGCTGGCGATTTACCTAGGCTAAATCGCATGCTAGATGGCTTAAAAGGCGAGGGTGAGCCTTTGGTGTTAATTTTATGGAGCGTAACTGAAGAGCTTCGGCTACTATCTAAATTGAAGGCTGCAAGTGATGCTGGCGAATCCGTTCAACAACTCATGCGAGCCAATCGTATTTGGGGCAATAAAGAGCGTTTATACCCGGCTGCTATTAGAAGGGTGCAGGCGCCAAAGTTGCGCAGGGCAATGCAGGTTGCTGCAGGTTTGGATCGACAGTCGAAGGGTTTGCATGCGGCAGAATTGCCGGCAGATCCATGGGATGGTTTACGCTTGCTTGGAAATTTATTACGGTAATGGTTTAGAAAAATAGGAATATGAGTGTAGCGATGGGTTTAAATATTCAAGAGATGATGCAAGATATTGGTAAGCGAGCACGTAGTGCATCGCGTGCAATGGCACGTTCATCATCAGAGCAAAAAAATCAAGCGCTCTTGCATATCGCTAAGCTTATTCGTCAAAAAGCAGGTGAGATTCAGAAGGTCAATCTGATAGATGTAGAACGTGCAAAAGCAAATGGTCAAGATGCTGCCTTTGTGGATCGTTTGACGATGACCCCTAAGACAATCGAAACTATGGCTTTAGGTCTCGAACAAATTGTTTCTTTAGAAGATCCTATTGGGAAGGTTTCTGCTTTTCAAAAACAAGCTTCTGGTATTGAGATTGGCCAAATGCGTGTGCCACTGGGCGTGATTGGCATCATCTATGAGTCGCGGCCAAACGTCACAATTGATGCGGCAGCGCTTTGTCTGAAATCAGGCAATGCCGTAATTCTGCGCGGTGGTTCAGAAGCGATCGATTCCAATACTGTGTTGGCGCAAATTATTCAAGAAGGCTTAGCTGCAGCCAGTCTTCCTAAGGATGCTGTGCAGGTTGTCACTACGACAGACCGCAGTGCTGTGGGTGAAATGATCACCATGACTCAATATATTGATGTCATCGTTCCACGAGGCGGCAAGAGTTTAATCGCTTTACTAATGGCTGAAGCACGCGTACCAATGATTAAACATTTGGATGGTATCTGCCATACCTATATTGATGCCGACGCCGATATTGCGATGGCGATCAAAGTGTGTGATAACGCCAAAACTCAGCGTTACGCACCTTGCAATGCGATGGAAACGCTTTTGGTAAATCAAGATATTGCGCAAAAAGTGTTGCCAACACTTTGTAAAATCTATCAAGATAAAGGTGTCGAATTACGAGTAGATAGCTTGACCCGCAATATGCTTGAGTCAAATGGCTTTAAAGATTTAGTCGATGCCACAGAAGAAGATTGGTATACAGAATATTTGGCTCCAATTCTGTCCATTAAGACGGTAGCTGATATCGATGAGGCCATGAATCATATTGAGCACTATGGCAGCAAGCATACCGATGCGATTATTACCAATAATAAAGCTCAGGCAGACCGTTTCTTGCGTGAAGTTGATAGTGCTAGCGTGATGGTGAATGCTAGCACTCGCTTTGCCGATGGCTTTGAATATGGTTTGGGTGCAGAGATCGGCATTTCGAATGACAAGTTACATGCCCGTGGCCCAGTTGGATTGGATGGCTTGACCTCGCTCAAATACATCGTCATGGGTCATGGCGAAATCCGTAGTTAAAAAATATGACGAATTCTTACCTCTGGATTAAAACTTTTCATATCGTCTTGATCACTTCATGGTTTGCAGGCTTATTTTATTTGCCTCGCATCTTTGTGAACTTGGCTGATGAGAAAAATCCAGCTGCTTATGCGCGTCTTTTGGGAATGGCTGACCGTCTCTACCGCTTTATGACTATCTTGGCTGTTCCGGCTCTATTGCTTGGGTTAACACTTTGGCTTTACTTTGGTGTTGGCGCAGGCGATATCTGGATGCATGCTAAGTTATTTTTTGTTCTTTTACTGATTGCTTACCACCACATTTGCTATAGCTTGCTCAAGAAGTTTCGTGCAGGCATAAATACGAAGTCAGGTATTTGGTATCGCTGGTTTAATGAGGTGCCAGTAATTCTGCTGGTAGTCATTGTTGCCCTAGTTCTTTTTAAACCCTGAGGTCGACTCAGTATTACGACCCTATTTTTATTACTCTTTTTAGACTGTTAGCCCCATGAGATTTTTTGTTGTTTGTCCAGGCGGTTTAGAACTACCGCTTGCTCAGGAGCTCGCAGAGATTGCTCAGCGCCCCGATTCCAAAGCATTGGGAGCTTGGGTGATTGATCCAACCCCAACTAGCCCAACCGGCGGTATTGGCCTTGCTGCTCCGATTTCTGCTGCGATGGCCCTGAATTTACATTCCAGAATTGCCAGTCGTGTTTTATTGCAGATGGCGCAAGCCCCTTATCGACAAGAAGAAGATCTCTATAAATTGGCAAGCGGCTTAGCTTGGGAAGATTGGTTTACTTCTCAGCAGACATTACGTGTTGACGTGACTGCTCATCGATCTCCACTGAAGAGTTTGAACTTTGCCACTCTAAAGATTAAAGATGCCATCGTGGATCGCTTGCGCGATGTTACTGGCGATCGTCCCAGTATTGATACCGCCTTTCCAGATGTGCGTGTACAAGCACATTTAACCGCGACTCAAATTACGATCTATTTAGATACTTCTGGTGAAGCGCTCTTTAAGCGTGGTTGGCGTGATGAAAAAGGGGATGCACCCCTGAAGGAGAATCTTGCTGCAGGTATTTTATCGATCACCGGATGGAAGCCCGGACAGTCTTTATTTGACCCAATGTGCGGTAGCGGTACTTTTTTGATCGAGGCCGCTCAGATAGCCCTGGCCATTCCGCCAGGAGCGATCAGGGCTGGAATGTATGGTGACGATAGTAAATCTAGCAGATTGGCTTATCGCCCCCTAGTGACTTCTGCAAACGGTTTTGGTTTTCAAAGACTCAAGCCATTTCAGGAGGCTGCAGAACAAAAGCGTTGGAGTAATTTAAAAGAAGCCTCGCTTGCACAGATGCTAGAGAAGCGAAAGCAATATCCTGATGTCGACTCCCTAAGAATTAGTGGCGGCGATATTAATGAAAAATTAGTCTCTATGTTTAGAGCAAATTGGCAAAGAGCGCAGTTACCAGATCAACCACTTGGGCGCCAAGTCGATGCTCTGGCAAGTAAACCCCCGACTAATACTAAAGAAGGTGTGATGTTATTAAATCCACCTTATGGTGAGCGCCTTGTCATTAAAGGCGGCAGAGGAGGCGGTCAAGATCGTGATGCCCATGACGAACCTGATACTGACTATGAGGCTGAGCCAGAAAATCGCTTTGAAATGAATTTAGAAACAGGCCGTCAAAGTGCCAAGCGCTCTAGTCGTGAGTCTTTGAAAAAACTTCAAGCCCAGGAAGAGCAAGACCCTAAGTTTGTAGAATTCTTGCGTCAATTTGGTCAACACCTGAAAGATGCTTTTGGTGGATGGAATGTCTTTGTATTGACTGCTGATATGGCTTTGCCAGGACAATTGCGTATCAAGGAATCTAGGCGCACCCCATTATTTAATGGCCCACTCGAATGCCGTTTGTTTAAATTTGAGATGCATGCAAAGCGCCCATCTTCAAGCGAAGACTAGGTGCTTTAGAATAAAGTGATTAATGAAGAAATAGAGCGGAGAGTCAGTCAATGGAATTTAAAACGTATATGTGCCTCATCTGTGGCTGGGTCTACGATGAAGCTGCTGGCTTGCCTGAAGAGGGTATTGCTCCAGGCACTCTCTGGAAAGATGTGCCGATGAATTGGTCATGTCCAGAATGCGGTGCTCGTAAAGATGATTTTGAAATGATGGCGATTTAATTAGGAATTGATTGTGGCAAAAGTAGACAAAAACGAAGTTTTATTCGAGCGCGCCCAAAAAACGATACCTGGGGGCGTGAATTCTCCAGTACGGGCTTTTCGTCAGGTGGGAGGTACACCCCGCTTTATTACTAAAGCCAAAGGACCTTACTTTTGGGATGCAGAGAACAAGCGTTATATCGATTTGATTATGTCTTGGGGCCCCATGATTGTTGGCCATGCAAACCCAGAGGTAGTGGAGGCAGTTCAAAAGGCCGCAGAAACGAGTTTTAGTTATGGCGCTCCAACTGAAGGCGAGATTGAGCTTGCAGAGCGTATCTGCGCCATAATGCCAAGCGTTGAGCAAGTACGAATGGTATCAAGCGGTACTGAGGCGACTATGAGTGCCCTGCGCCTTGCGCGTGGCTATACCGGTCGTGATTTAATTATTAAGTTCGAAGGTTGTTATCACGGTCATGCCGATAGTCTTTTAGTGAAGGCAGGGTCTGGCTTGTTGACTTTCGCTGATTCCACTCAAAATGCCCCGTCTTCTGGTGGCGTACCGCAAGATTTAGTGAAGCACACATTGGTGTTGCCATATAACGATGTTGCCGCAATTGAAGAGGTATTCAAAAAGCAGGGTGATCAGATTGCAGCTGTAATCATAGAGCCCATTGCTGGCAATATGAATTTGATTAAGCCCTCAACAGAATTTTTATCCGCGATTCGTAATCTGACTAGCAAGCACGGTAGTGTTTTGATTTACGATGAAGTCATGACTGGCTTTAGGGTTGCTTTAGGCGGCGCTCAGTCGCTGCAAGGCATTACTCCTGACCTTACTTGCTTAGGTAAGGTGATGGGTGGTGGCATGCCTATGGCAGCTTTTGGTGGTAAAAAAGAAATCATGTCAAAGCTAGCTCCTTTGGGTAGCGTTTACCAAGCGGGTACTTTATCTGGTAATCCAGTAGCGGTGGCAGCGGGCCTTAAGACTTTAGAGATTATTTCTCGAGAAGGATTCTATGAGTGTCTCACCGGTCAAACTGAAAAATTAATGACGGGCCTAAAGCAGGCTGCAGATAAAGCCAATATTCCATTTGCAGTTGATAGCGTAGGCGGCATGTTCGGCTTTTACTTTACCAGCCAGATTCCGACTTCTTATGAAGCAGTGACTCAATCTGACATCGAAGCGTTTAAGAAATTCTTCCATTTAATGTTAGATGAGGGTGTGTATCTTGCGCCATCAGCTTACGAAGCTGGATTTACCTCAATTGCGCATGACAATGAAGTAGTCAACGCCATCATTACTGCGGCCGAGAGCTCATTTAAAAAGCTATAAACTGCTAACGCTTCATTGATGCAGTAATTACATTCTGAGTGGATGGTCATAGCCATCCACTTGAATCATCTCAAGACTTTTTGAATCTTTGTTAGTGTTGGAAATTTCCAAGGCTGTCAATTTTCCACCCCACACGCATCCGGTATCTAAGCCAATGACATTGTTATGCCTCAGTAGGCCCAATGTAGACCAATGACCAAAGTAAATCAGGGTATCTACAGTTTTACGTTTAGGCACATTAAACCAAGGGATGTAGCCTTTAGGGCCATTCTCTAAGCCCTCTTTGCTTTCAAACTCCATCTGTCCGTTTGGCGTGCAAAAACGCATACGGGTGAGCGTGTTAGTGATGAGACGTAAACGCTCATAACCTTTTAATGAATCACTCCATTTGTTTGGAGTATTGCCATACATATTGGCTAAAAATTCTTTATAGGATTTACTGCGTAGGGCCTTCTCAACTTCTTGTGCGCATTCGAGGGTTTGCTGCAAGTCCCATTGGGGAAGTACGCCAGCATGTACTGTAAGCACTTTGCCATTGCTAAGTGCCATTGGGCGCTTGCGTATCCAATCGATGAGTTCTTTACGATCAGGCGCTTTTAAGATGGCGTCCACCGTATCTAAACCCTTGGCCTTACGTAGCCCAGCATCAATGGCTAATAAGTGCAGGTCATGATTGCCCAAGATGCATTCGGCGCGGCCAGACTCTTGCAGGGATTTAAGTTTCCTCAAGGCGCCAAGCGAATCAGGGCCGCGGTTAACCAGGTCTCCTAAAAAAATCAGATTAGATTTTGTGGGAAGCTTTTTGAGTAAGGCTTCGAGTGAGGGGCCGCATCCTTGAACATCGCCCACAGCATAGATTTTGCTCATACCCTATCTTAGTGGAAAAGCGAAGCTAGGCCCTCAGGAGTTGACTTTTTTGACTACGCTATAACGCACCAAAGTTTTCTTGCGGGCCTCATCGTGGTCAACGATGGGCATTGGGTAGTCTCTGCCTAGCACTACACCAGCAGCCTCAAGTTCAATATGGCCAGACTCCCACGGGGCATGAATCGATTTTTTCGAGAGCTTTTCAAGTTGCGGCAGATAGCGCTTGATAAATTTACCCTCAGAATCAAATTTTTCAGATTGAGTAATCGGATTAAAAATCCGGAAATAAGGCTGGGCATCGCAGCCTGATGAAGATGCCCATTGCCAACCACCATTATTAGATGAGAGTTCGAAGTCGTTCAGGTGCTGGGCAAAATACGCTTCGCCCCAGCGCCAGTCAATACCCAGATCTTTAGTAAGAAAGCTAGCTACCACCATGCGCAGACGATTGTGCATATAGCCACTTTGATTTAGTTGATGCATTGCTGCGTCGATCAGCGGATAACCCGTTTTTCCTTCACACCAAGCTGCAAAGAGTTTCTTGGCATTAGCGCCACTTTCCCAGGCGATATTGTCGTAGTCTGGCTTGAAGGAAGCACCTTTGGCTAGTCTTGGGTGATTAGCTAAAATCATAAAATAAAAATCACGCCAAATTAGCTCACTTAACCAAATCGTTGCACCCATGCTGCCACCAAGCATGCGACGATGCGCTTCGCGGACTAAGCCTCTAATCGAAAGCATCCCAAAGCGTAAATGGGTTGATAAATAACTAACCCCTTTAATAGCAGGAAAGTCCCTGCCGATTTGGTATTGATCAATGCGGGATAGGAAGTCTTCCAGAAACGCTTGTCCGCCCTCAGAGCCTGGTGGTAAATAGGTCTCAATGCCAGTGGCGCAAAAGCCCATAGATTCTAAAGAGGGGAATGGGGTATCTAGCTTTTTGGGAATGGCAGCAAATTGGCCAGGCTGAGGACTGCATTCATATGCAGCTAAATCTTTCTCTTGCAGTGTTTTGAGCCAATTGTTTTTATAGGGCGTAAAGATAGAAAAGACAGTATTCGAGTTAGTGAGAATTTCTTTCTTCTCAAAAATGACTTGATCTTTAAAGTCTTCAAACTGAATCCCGAGTTTCTCTAAGAGAGTTTTAACGGAGTTATCTCTCGCAATTGAAGATGGCTCATAGTCGTGATTAGTAAAGACGGTATCAACGCCAAGTTCCTTAGCAATCTGTGGGATGTATTCAATAGGTTTGCCAAAACGAACGATCAGGCCACCACCTAAAGCACGCAGTTCCTCATCTATTTGTTTTAGGCCTTGCCAAATAAAATCAACACGGCGCTCATGTTTTAAGCCCTTAGCATCCAACTCGCCCTGGATGAGGGGCTTGAGAATATCGGTATCAAAAATGAAGGCGAGCCAAACCTGCTTAGCCTCTTTCAGGGCATGGGAAAGTGCGGCATTGTCATAAAGACGAAGATCGCGACGGAGCCAAACTAGAGCTTTTTGCATAGACCCTATATTAGGGCTAATTTACAAGATTTGCCCGGCACCAAGGTAATATCTATTGCATTATGGATAACCTATTTTTTCTAATTTCAAAACTGCTGCATTTCTGCATAGAACCCCTGAACTGGGCCATTATTTTTGTTTTACTTAGCCTGTTCTTTTTGAGCCTAAGAAAGCCCCATCTTTGTAAACGGTTTTTAGTGTTTGCACTTCTGGATTTACTGATTGTTGGATGGTTGCCTACTTCAGAGGCTTTTGTGCGAGTGTTAGAAGACAAGATTCCTAAAGCTGATCTTGCTTCTATGCCTGAAAAGGGTCTTGGAGGAATTATTATTTTGGGCGGTGCTGTTCGTAGCGGGAAGATTGGCCCAGAACGAGGAGAGGTTTCTCTTGGAGCATCTGCTGAGCGAATCACTAAATCATTTGAACTGATGCGCAAATACCCAGATTTACCTTTTATTTTTAGTGGCTATTCAGACAAAATCTCTCCTCAGGGTGTTTCGGAGTCTGAGGCTTTTAGGCAGCTAGTGATTGAGCAGGGGTTCGCAGATAGGCCTGGATATTATGAAAATCAGTCGCGTAATACTTATGAAAATGTGATTTTCATGAAGCCGATGATGCGTGAGATTGATAAAAGCGATCCTCCAAAACCATGGTTGCTAGTCACCTCTGCAAGGCATATGTATCGCTCAGCTTTAATTTTTCATAAGCAGGGAATAGATGTCATCCCTGTACCAGTAGATTACCAAACAGGAAATAGTCTCAATTGGGCTTCTTTTGATCTTGAAGAGGGCGCCCATCAATGGAATAAATTAATTCACGAAAGTGTTGGTTTAGCGGCTTATTGGGTTACCGGAAAGCTCTAGATATTCTGTAAAATAGACCCATATGACTTCGGCCAAAAAAGCACCCCCTGCTTCAGATCCAGCGTCTGTGCCAGAGTCTTCGATTTCTTTTTCAGCCACCCACTTAGCAAATCAATTTCTGGTTGCCATGCCGGGTATGGTCGATCCTAATTTTTCACGATCTGTGATCTATCTCTTTGAGCATACCGAGAGAGGCGCGATGGGCTTGGTTGTAAACCGGCCAACTGAATTGGATCTCGCAACCCTGTTTGACAAGATTGAACTTAAATTAGAAATTGCTCCTTTGTTGAAGCAATCAGTATATTTTGGCGGCCCAGTTCAAGTAGAGCGAGGTTTTGTTTTGCATGAATCTCACTCCAGCCCACCTTATAGTTCTTCATTAATTATTCCTGGCGGCTTAACAATGACAACCTCTAAGGATGTTTTAGAAGCCCTAGCTATTGGCAATGGGCCCCGTAAGTTTTTGATGACTTTGGGCTATGCCGGTTGGAGTGCTGGCCAGCTCGAAGAAGAGATTACATTGAATGGATGGATGAATGTTCCTCTTTCGCGTCAGCAGATGGGCGAGATTATTTTTGATACCCCCTCTAGTCAGCGCTATGAAAAGGCAATGAGCCATTTGGGCTTTGATCCATCGCATTTGTCTGGAGAGGCAGGGCATGCCTAATTTAATCAATAGGCCGATGACAATACTGGCATTTGATTATGGAACGCGTCGGGTTGGCGTGGCAGTGGGCAATACAGAGACAAGGGTAAGTCAGGCATTAAAGACCATAGCCGCTGCTAATGCAGATATGCTCTTTCAGGAGCTTGGAAACCTTTTGAAAGAGTGGCAGCCAGATCAGATCATAGTGGGGCTCCCAACCCATCCTGATGGTTCTGAGCATGAAATGACCGCCAAAGCCAAGCGTTTTGGTAATCAGTTGCACGGACGCTTCAATTTGCCCGTCAGTTGGGTGGATGAGCGCTACACATCAGCAGTTTTGGAGGGCGATCCTCAGATGCACGACAATCTAGATGCGCATTCTGCTGCGCTCATTTTGGAGCAATATTTTGCGGAATATCAATCAGTATCAGGGCTAAAGAATGAACGCTGAATCCTTATATCAAAAATTACTAGAAAATCTGCGTAGTAGGTTGCAGTGCGGACCTTTTGAGCTTGCTGGCCTGGCTATGGGAGGAGCATGGATTGCTCAGCGTTTAGCCCAAGATTTGGAATTACCTCACTATGGCGTGATTAATGTGGCCTTTCATCGGGATGATTACTCAGAAAAAGGGATGACTGCTTTAAGAACGTCGAGCACCATGCCTACTAAGCTGCCTTTTGATGTTAATGGAACAAACATCATCTTGATTGATGATGTTTTGTTTACGGGTAGAACAGTGAGGGCAGCTTTAAATGAATTATTCGATTTTGGTCGGCCTGCACAAGTCGAATTGATGGTCTTGGCTGATCGCGGTAAACGTGAATTACCTATCCGTGCCAATTTTGTAGGTGAGGTAATTGAAGTTCCAGATCAAAAAATCTTAGTGCTAGAAAAAGATGCAGCTGGCAAGTTCAGCTTTCAGCTTGAGGAGCGTGAATCATGAACTCAGTTAATCAATTTAATTCAGCTGGTGAGTTAACCCATCTTCTGACCTTAGAGGGGCTACCGAAAGAGCAAATTCTGCATATTCTGGATACTGCCAAACAGTTTGTCAGTGTTACTGATCCATCAAGAGAGGTGAAGAAGGTTCCTTTATTGCGTGGCAAGAGTGTATTCAACCTTTTCTTTGAGAATTCAACTCGTACGCGCACTACTTTTGAGATTGCTGCAAAACGCTTATCTGCTGATGTTATTAATTTAGATATCTCCACTTCTTCGACTGCTAAAGGCGAAAGTCTTTTAGATACGATTGATAACTTAGTAGCGATGCAGGCTGATATCTTTGTTGTACGCCATGGTGTTTCTAAGGCGCCAATTGAAATTGCAAATCATGTGCCGGCACATGTACATGTAGTCAATGCAGGAGATGGCAGCAATCAGCATCCTACTCAAGGTTTGTTGGATATGTATACGATGCGTCACTTTAAGAAAAACTTTAAAGGCTTGAAGGTCGCTATTGTTGGGGACATTGTTCATAGTCGGGTAGCAAAATCGAATATTCATGCTCTCACCATCCTAGGTTGTGAAGATATTCGTGTGATTGGCCCTGAAAGTTTGCTGCCAAGCGATCTAGATATGCTGGGTGTTAAGGTATTCCATAGTATGGAAGAAGGGCTCAAAGATGTTGATGTTGTGATGACTCTGCGTATTCAGAAGGAGCGCATGGAGGCTGGTCAAGTTCCCGAGGGCGAGGCATTCTTTAAGCAATATGGCTTAAACCCTGTACGCTTAGCATTAGCGAAATCAGATGCCATCGTGATGCATCCTGGCCCCATGAACCGTGGTGTCGAAATCGATTCAGTTGTAGCTGATGGCTCTCAATCAGTGATCTTGAACCAAGTCACTTTCGGAATTGCTGTGCGCATGGCTGTAATGTCGATTGTTGCGAGTAATTAAGTTAGCACGTGACACAAACCACAGCAGAGATGAATGTCGTGCCAGCAAAAAAATCTTGGCTCATTTTGTCGCATGGTTTTAATATGGATGGCCGAGCTTCTAGTCAGACCATCACAGACAAAATCCCCTATCTGTTAGACGCAGGCATTGATCCGATTGTCTTCAGTGCGATCACTGGTATTAAAGATCAACGCTTTGTTCACCGTCAGTTTTTAGCTTGGGGTCCTGCAGCATTTCGTTTTGATTTCCGTCACTGGATTGCCAATCAATACGGCCGCGGTTTTATCTATAAGTTTTTGACAGGTTCAGTTTCAGTATTGCTGGCCCCCTTAATCGCTCTAGAAAAACTTTTTTTGGGCTATTCGAGTCAATGGTCATGGGCAATGCCTGCATTTATGCATGGCCGGGGCTTAGTTAAATCAGGCAAGGTGGATTTGGTTTTCAGTACTGGGGGTGCTTGGTCCGCCCACTTGGCTAGTCTCTGGTTAAAGAAGGCAACAGGCGCAACCTGGATTGCTGAAATTCATGATCCCTTAGTGATTCGTAAAGATCCCAATGATCAGGGTTTCGAAAAGCCCAAAAATCGCGACGCTCGCTTTAGGCATTACTTAGAAGGCCAAGTGACTAAATATGCAGATCAGGTCTGGTGGTTTACTGAAGGCGCGCTGCATTATGCAAAGGTGCGCAATCCCAATTTAAATACTCCCAATAATGCTCATGGATTTATGGTGCTACCGGGAGCGGAGCCGCCAGGCGGGCTATCTTCTACCAAGCCCCATACCTATTCAGATAAATTAAATCTATGCCATTTCGGTTCTTTAGCTAATGATCGTTCTTTATCTACTATCCTCAATGCTTTAGTTCCTTTGTTTAAAAAATATCCAGAGGCAAGAGATTTGATTCGAGTTCATGC